>Ga0209755_10000187_pt1 | contig 117262 bp, 90 predicted proteins | sample TergutCo191P1_FD_187301 | JGI IMG/M metagenome (GOLD analysis project Ga0209755, IMG submission 187301) | Cornitermes sp. P1 segment gut microbial communities from Petit-Saut dam, French Guiana - Co191P1 (SPAdes) (version 2) | ecosystem: Host-associated > Arthropoda: Insects > Digestive system...
TTATATTCCTATACTCTTCATCGCCGCCTTCTACCTGTTCACCTGTTTCTACATTTATTATCTGCGCAAGAAAAAGATTCATGGACCCAAGCGATGTAATTGTTCCCGCAAGTACAAAGGCTGCGTTCGTCGCCTGACCTATCCTTCTAATGGACGCGGGATCAGTAATTCCGCTTCGCTGTATCGAATGTTCGCGCATTGCGCTTTCTATTGTGCTGGTTCGCGGAAGAACCGCATACCTTCCAGAGTTTGCTATCTCAACTGCCATTATATGCGCCAATACTTCCGCGTCTCTCTCATTAACTCCGCCTGACATTATGTGAAACGGCGCAATCGCAAGACGCGAAAGACGAGAGGTATCCTGTCTTGATGCCGCTACAATTTTTCGTACCATATCGGGAAGATACGCGCGTATTTCTGAAATATCAGTATATTCTTTATAGTCGCCTGCTATCTGCTGTAAACTTTCTACGTGAACAATGGAAATTAATACTAACCGTCTTGTTCCCAACTGCTGAATGTGCCCGGAGACTACATATTCCGCGTTCATTTGTCTTCCAAGCTGCGCAATTGTATCCGAGTCTGTAAGACCTGAACGCTGGAACCGCTGCTCTCTCATTACGGCTTCTACATTGCCTGTCCTTGGCACAGTTGTAAACGCGTTTCTAAGTTCAGCCTGGTTTCCAATAAGCATTGCGATTGTTTCGCCGTCATTTCCAACGCCGCCTGTAAACGGCAGTATCGCAAGACGGGGACGATTTTGCGCGGACAAAGGTGAAAGAATTGCCATTATCAATATAATTAAAATAACTATTTTTCTTTTCATTTACATTTCTCCTTTTTTTACTATTTATCTAATTGATGTATCCTGCGTTGGGAGATGCGGAATCGCTTATTTCTAGAGCTGTATTGTGAGTTTCAAGTTACAAGCGCTGCGCTTATTCTGTTTAAAACAAATTCGCCAAGTTCGAGATTTTCGTTTTGAACAAAAAGAAGCGCAACGCGTGTGTTTCGCGGAAGGCGTTCCTGTAAATATCTTACGCTATTTTGAATAGCGTCGTTAAGGCTTATATGCGCCTGACTGTAAATTAAAACAGACGGCAAAAAAAATAAAACCAATAATATTAAACATACCTTCCTTTTCATATTTTCTCTTTATTAATCTGCCGCTCTTGGTGAAGGCGTTGACTGCGTTTCAGCAAGGCGATGCTGAAGCATTGCCGCAGCTTCATTTGCCCTGAAATCAGCATAACGTGACGCTTCACTTGTAAACACTTCTGTAACCACTCTTTGCGCATCAGCTTTTCTTAATTGAACGCGTATCCACCATGTGCCGTCCGGCATTCTTCTTTGCGCATTTGGAGTTGCGCCTGTAAGGTTAATATTGATCAATTCCTGTGTGATTCTTTCGATTGATTGAATCGATGCAGAGTTCGACAATGTGCCGGATTCTCTTGCATAGTCTGTCAGCATACTCTGAACCAGAGTGCCAAGCTGAGCAGCAACGTCGCGTCTTGCGCGCGATGTAGCAGCGTCTCTTGCAAGACTGTCATTCTGAAGTTTTGCAAGTCCAATCCCCCAGAGAACATCCTCAGGCGCAATTTGGTCTACCCAATCCGGTGCGTCCATTCTTGGAGCGGATGTAGATGCACAGCCCGCAGCAAGCGCCATTGCAATAATGGCAGCAAAAAGAACATTGATTTTTTTCATTTTTTTCTCCTTTGTATAGAATATTTTTTACAAGCTTATTGTTTGTTTATGAAAAAGTCAATATCATGCTGCCGCACATAAATAATTTTTATAGGAGAAGTCCGTGAAAAATTATGCTTAAATACCGAACATTTGTTTATACTATTTTTCTGAAAAATCTTTTTTTCTTATATCCATTCTCTTAATTTTTCCGCTTATTGTTTTTGGAAGCTCGCTTACAAAATCGATGATGCGCGGGTATTTATACGGCGCCGTTACGTGCTTTACGTGATTTTGAAGTTCCTTTATTAATTCATTTGACGCGCTGTAACCGCGCGCAAGAACGATTGTCGCTTTTACTACCTGACCGCGCATTGTGTCGGGAGCTGCGGTTACCGCGCATTCCAAAACAGAGGGATGTTCCATAAGCGCGCTTTCTACTTCGAAGGGACCAATGCGGTAACCGGAACACTTAATAACGTCGTCGTTGCGTCCTACAAACCATAAATAGCCGTCGTCGTCGCGCCATGCCAAATCGCCTGTTTGATACGTTCCGTTCTTCCATGCTTTTTCTGTTACTTCCCTGTCTCTCCAGTAGCCGCGGAAAAGACCGGGGAAATCAGAATTGCCGATAACAGGCGACATAACTTCCGGTTTTCCGTCTGCAATTTCGTACATATTTTTTCCCGCGCTTGTTATGCTCATGTTGCCTGTAATTCCTTCGTCGCAAATTTCGCCGTCTTCGTCAATCAATTTTAAATTGAAAAGCGGCGCGGGTTTTCCCATCGAGCCCGGTTTAACTGGAAGCCATTTAAAAACAGCAGCCATAACAGACGTTTCGCTTTGACCAAAACCTTCGCGTATTTCAAGACCTGTAAGTTCTTTTAATTTGCTTAAAACTTCCGGGCTTAAAGGTTCACCCGCCATTGACGTGTGTTTTATAAAACTAAAATCATAACCGGATAAGTCTTCCTTAATAAGATAGCGAAACACTGTCGCAGGAGCGCAGAAAGTAACAGGTCTTAAGCGCATAATTGCGTCTAACATTCCCTTTGGCGTAAATTTTTCCGTGTCGTATGCGCCGATTGCCGCGCCGCAAATCCACTGACCGTAAATTTTTCCCCATGCGAATTTTGCCCATCCCGAATCTGTCTGCGTTAAATGAACGCCGTTATCTTCTGCGCAGTGCCAGTATTTTGCAGTCACTATGTGACCTAACGGAAGAGAATGATTGTGAATAACCATTTTAGGAAGACCTGTAGTACCCGAAGAAAAATAAATTAACATAGGGTCTTTTATTACAGTTGGTATCCTTGTAAAATTTTCACTTGCTTTGTGTATTTCGCTTTTCATGTCGATGTAACCGTCAGGAATAGTTTTTCCTATAACGGCTATTTTTTCCAGTTTGGGGCAATTGGGACGCGCAAGCGCAATATTGTCAAGAAGCTCTTTGTCGTCTACGGTAATTAAAAGTTTTACGTCCGCGACATTGCAGCGGTATTCCAAATCTTTTGCTGTTAGCTGATATGTACCAGGTATGCAGATTGCGCCTATTTTGGAAAGAGCCGTCATAAGCATCCAAACGCCCGGGCGCTGTTTTAATATTAGCTTTACAACGTCTCCTTTTTTTATTCCCAATGATAAAAGAGCGTTTGCCGCCTTGTCTGAAAGGCGCTTAACGTCGGCAAATGAATAAGTTTTCATTTCTTCTTCGTCATTTGTCCAGACAAGCGCGGTTTTTTCGGGCTGAAGACGCGCCCACTCGTCCACTACGTCGTATGCAAAGTTAAAATCATCGGGACTTTTACAACTGTAGTTTGCGTAAAAATCTTCGTAGCTGTCAAATTCGATTCTTGGCAGATAACGCGAAAGTATCTCGTTCATTTTATTTTCCTTACTTTTCCTGTATGATTGTTAAAAATTGAGCCTTGCCGTTCACCGCACTTTGGCTGTGGGGAAGACGAGCGTCAAAATAAATTGAATCGCCTGGATTTAAAATATGCTCCGTGTTTACAACGGCTACCCTTACCTGTCCTTCAGTTACAAAATTAAATTCCTGACCTGCGTGCGAAACTTTTGCGGCAGGCGGTTTTGACGAATCAAGCGTTACGAGCAAAGGCTCAATTGTTCTGTGTTTAAAGTTATACGCAAGGCTTGCAAACTCATAACCGGGATAACGTTCAATTTGTACGCCCTTGCCTTTGCGGCAGACAGCGGCGCTGTCCATTCTGGCTTCTTCGCCTGTAAGAAGAACCGTAACGTCCGTTCCAAGCCTGCCTGCGATTGTATACAAAACGCTGATTGGAATATCAATTTCACCTGTTTCATATTTGCTGTAAGTATCAAACGGAATTTCTATTTCTTTCGCCATATCAAGAGCGCTGATTTCCAGAATTTCCCTTAACTCTTTTATTCTATCCGGCACATGCGCCGCTTTTTCATTCATACATACTCCTTCCAGTTTCTCCCGGTAATTTTATCATCTTCATTCCGAATTTCAACAGGAATCCTGACTTTTTCCTTTCCTGTAGATTCCAGTCTTGAACCGTCAACCTTTATTCCCGCAATTTTATTATTTAAAATCAAATTAACATAATCATGAATACTTTCCAGTTTTTTTTCTGAATATACGCCGAATAATTCACCGTAATAAACATCAAGCGCGTTATGAATGTCGGTTCCGGCAGTTGCAGGCTTTCCAATTTTTTTCGCATAACGGAATGCAAGAGCGTCATAAGAAATATCTTCATTATGGCCGCCGTTTGCAACTTCCACAGCATCCACGCAGCCTGCGGAAAGTATTACTCTGGGAATGTACACACGCTGCCTGAAAGGATGAGCCTGAACGACACAGCCGCCCGCGTCCCTTACTGCGCGGTACTGCTCTCCCCTTGTCCATGTTTTAGCTTCCGGATGTTTAAGCAGCCACTCTTTATCAAGCCCGTAAATAAGATAATCGTCGCAGCCGTCAAATGTTTCTTCCCATCCAAAGAAAACAGAAAACCCGTATTTGTCGCCTTCTTCTTTTGCTTTTTCGTATCCCCAGCAAAAGTTTTCCACCCACTGCTCCCACGGCAATTTTCTTGAAAGCGCGCAATTGGCATTATAAAAATGATCGGTCACTATTAAGCCTGAGTACCCTTTTTCCATGTACCCTGCGATGTAATCGGCTCCTCCAGAAACCGCACATTTACTGACTCCTGCTGTGTGGAGGTGAGTCTCGTATAGATATGCCACAGTAAGCTGATTATATCAAATTCCTGCCTGTAAATACAATACATAGGTGAGATTGTTCCAAAACTCGGTTAGTTTTGGAACAATCTCTCTAAAAAGCGTTCTAAAGCCCGCTTTTTCTAAATAAATCAATGGCAGCTTTTCCAAAAACTAAAGTTTTGGAAAAGCCTCAGGTATGTACTATTTTGGCAAAAATGTGGTATATTTAAGTTAAATATTGTTAATTAAAATGCATTTTATGGAGAGGTCATTAATGAAATTAACAGATTCATTAAAATTCAGATTCGTTGTTTTCTTTATAGTTTTTATAATTACATTGACCGCAATTCTCGTTTTAACCGGCGTACGGCAGATGTCTCATATTGTAATCGATACGTTCGCCCAAAAAGGCGTCCATACAGTCGAGAGAGCTGCTTCTTTAATTGACGGCGATTCCTTCGAGGCGCTTCTAAGGTCGATGGACAGCGAAGACCCTTTTTATGAGGAAACAAGGGCGATGCTGCATGACTTAAAAGAAACCGCAGGCTGTGTTTATCTTTATACGATGGCTCCCAAAAGCGGGGATATCTGGTACTACATTATTGACGGCTCGGCCCTTCCCGATGACGAAGAAGAATTTTCCGCGCTTGGAGACGAACAGGACATAAGCGAATACGATCACGCGTTTAAAAGGGTCTGGCAATCAGGAGAAACAGAAATTTCAGGTCTTGTAGATCAGGGCGAGTGGGGATGGCTAATATCAATTTATACGCCGATAAGAAATTCTTCCGGAAAAATGATCGGAATAGTCGGCTGCGATTTTGACGGAGAAGAACTGCAGAATACCATTGTAACAAGCGAAATCCAGCAGGCATTAATCGGAACGATCTCGATATTTATCGGTATTTTTCTTTTATTCATTCTTATGCGGATGATATTTAAACCCATAAAGGAAATCGATTTAATTTTGCATGAAATATCACGCGGTGACGGTGATTTAACAAAAAGGATTCATTTAGCCAAGAAAAATGAAATCGGCGAGCTTGCAGATACGTTTAATTTAACATTGGACATGATCTGTAATTTGGTAAAGAGCATAAAAAAGGAAACCGGCACTCTTTCTGAAACAGGGAACGATTTAAGCACGAACATGAACGAAACTGCGGCCGCAATTAACCAGATTAACACAAATATCCAGACAATTAAAGGACGAATATTAAGCCAGAGCGCAAGCGTAAGCGAAACGCATGCGACAATGGAGCAGGTTGTTGTAAATATAAATAGGTTAAATGAACATGTCGAAAACCAAACTACTCATGTTTCTCAAGCCTCGTCTGCAATAGAAGAAATGGTAGCAAATACAAGATCTGTTACAAATACGCTGATTAAAAATGCAGCTAACGTTCACTCCTTAAAGGAAGCGGCAGAGAAGGGACATGCCGGTTTAAGGATAGTAGAAACAAATATAAAGGAAATTGAGCATGAGTCAGAAGGGCTTTTAAAAATAAATTCCGTAATGGAAAATATCGCAAGCCAGACAAATCTGCTTTCCATGAACGCGGCAATTGAAGCGGCTCATGCAGGCGAATCAGGAAAAGGTTTTGCCGTAGTCGCGGGAGAAATAAGAAAGCTTGCGGTTAATTCAAGCGAACAGTCAAAAACGATCAGCGATGTTTTAAAAAAGATAAATGAATCTATCAGCAAGATAACAAAATCTACAGAAGACGTTATGAATAAATTTACAGACATTGAATCGAGCGTTAGTATAGTTGTGGAGCAGGAAGACAATGTGCGCACCGCAATGGAAGAACAGGGAGCGGGAAGCAAGCAGATACTTGAAGGCGTTGAAAGCGTAAATGAAATAACAAAACTTGTAAGACAGGGCGCCAATCAAATGCTTGAAGGCAGCAAGGAAGTAATCACGGAAAGCACAAGCCTTGAAAAAGTTACCCATGAGATTACAGGCGGTATGAACGAAATGTCCAACGGAGCCGAACAAATTAATATCGCGGTTCACCGTGTCAGCGAAATTTCTGCCAAGAATAGGGAAAATATCGAAAAATTAATACATGAAATTTCAAGGTTTAAAGTATCTGATGATTAAGCCATTTCCAAAAACTGGAGTTTTGGAAAAGCCTCATTAATAATACGTTATTCGATAATCGCCTTTTATTGTAAAACCAAGAGAAGCGTACAGCCTTCGCGCTGCGGTGTTTGTTTTTTTTACAAATAAAGTAACGCCCTTGCCGTTCTCTGCAAGAGAAGAAATAAACTGTGCCGCCATTAAACGCGCAATTCCCAAACAACGGTAACTTGGATGAACGTAAACGCCGCCGACAAGGTACCTTGTAAACGAAACTGCGCTTACATTAATTTTACCCACAAACTGTCCGTTTAATTCGGCTGCAAGAACCTGGCCGTTTGCGATAATATTTGCGATGTTAATTCTGCTTGCGGCAGGACTGAAAACAGATCCTTTTGGAATTACTTCTTCCAGTTCATAAGCTGCCTGAAGCGGCGCAATCGCGTCCAGATCGGTTAAACGGGGAATTTTTAAAACAAGATTTTTAATTCCCTTGTTTTCAACGCCGTGTAATTTCTTTTTTACTGTTTGAATTTTATCAAGGCACATAAGGTCATAATCATAAATATCGGTTATTTTGAATTTTAGTTTTTCCATTACGTTTTCAAGAACAAGCACTTCTTCTTTAAGCCCCTGCACAGAATGTATTTTTTTTCTTTTTAAAATTCCGCATGGAAACGCGGTATTTGGTATTTCATTTTTGCCGCAAAGCACAGGAAGCAGCGTACTTCTTGAGTTTATTACAAGCGCGTTTATTTTGTTTTTACCGCAGCGCAATAACCATACCGGGTCTTTTGAAACGTTATACAAAAGAAATCGTCCGCAGGCGCTGACGTATTCATTTTCGTTTTCGCGTAACAAGGATTCAACGGCATTAAGATCAGAATTATTCATTTTGCTCCATTTTAGCTGTTTGGAAAAATCTTCTTTGCCGTGATTGTTATAGTTCATAAGGAAGGATACCATACGCAGGCATTCTGCCTGTTATCGCGGAAAATCCTGCCGCAAATGAAGTCGGCGCATAGCTGTATACAGCCACAGCGCCTGTTACCCAGGGAATATTTTCCAGATGAACAGGACTTAAAATGGAAAGCACTATTATTCTCTTGTTTGAATTTTGAAGATTTCGCAGAACGCGTAAATCGGCAGAATCAGATAAACAAAAAATAATGGTATCTGCGTTATTTGCGGCAGAAATAATGCCGGAAGGATCTGCCGAGGCTGCATAACGGTATTGAGATGATCCCGGAAAAGCCAATCTCCCGTTTATAAAGAAAAAGCCGTATCTTGAAGAGCCTGCCAATAAAACGCGTCCTGCGTTTTCCCTTGTAACGGGAAATACCAATGAAGCAGGATTCGGTCTTACAATTGTAACGCTCCTTGCCGCAAGATTCAGAAAAAACGCCTGACCTTCAGAATCGGGAAGCTCTGCGTTTGCCCTTGAAGGATCCGGAATATACGGAACGCTTCCCTGCCCGCGAAGATGCGTCAATTTTAATTCAAGAACTCTTCGCGCGGAAGCTCTTACTATCCTTCTAAAATCCGGATCTTCCCTCATCGACTGCACAAGATGCGTCCATATTTGATCATTTAAAAACGGCGTCCTTGAAAACATTATGATATCATTACCTGCCGCGATCGCCTGCCTTGCAGTACGCGCAAAAGATCGCATGTACGATACTGCTCCCATCATTTCCAAATCGTCAGTTATTACAACGCCTCTGAAATTTAATCTTTCGCGTAACACTGTACGCAAAAAAAATGATGAAAGGGACGAAGGCGTTTGTCCTCCATTTGTGAGGGGAAATGAAAGATGTCCGCTCATAATTACAGGAAGTCCTTCTGCAATCATCATTCTGTAGGGAACCAGTTCTCTATCCCATAGTGTTTCATAGGAAATTTCAATTCGCGGAAGGACTCCGTGAGAATCAAGAGCCGTAGCGCCGTGACCAGGATAATGTTTTGCAGTTGGAATAACGCCTGCCGCAAGCTGTCCCCTTACAAAAGCTGCGCCTAAAATGCCTGCGTTTACAGGGTTGCTTCCAAAAGCGCGCGGGCCGATTAAAACAGAATCCCTGTCTGTAAAAAGATCGACTGTCGGCGCAAAGTTCATATTAACGCCAAGAAGAGCCAATTCTCTTCCTATATAATAACCTGATAAATACGCATCACGCGGATAACCTGACGCGCCTATTGCCATGTTACCAGGCGTTTCGCTTGTATTTCCCTTGATGTGACGAATCCATCCTCCTTCCTGATCTGTTGCAACAAGAAGCGGTATATTATAAGACCCCTGTAAACTTGCTCTTTGCATCTGGCCTACAGCTCTTGCAAGACGCGAAGTATCAGTTGTGTTCCAGCCGAATATTTTAACGCCGCCTAAATTTCTCTGGCGTATCCAATCCATAATAAGCGGCGAAGGATCTTCGCCTGCCCAGCCAAACATTAAAAGCTGCGAAAGCGCCTGTTCATCGGTCATCGCATTTTCGATTCGCGCAGCAACATCACGCGGCGTACCGGTATCATTAAAACTCTGCGCAAACCCAAGATTAGCGATAAATATAAAACAAAGAATAAAACCAAATTTTAACCACGAACCACACAAACCAATACGAACCATCGCTTTGACAGTTTTACCTAATTCCCAAGAAATCCCTGACAGCAGTCCGGTATTTTTTTTGTTTAAAGAAAAGAAAGCGAACGAAAAGTTCGTGAGGTTAGTGGTAAAATTCTTCTCTTTAATTCTCATCGATGTACTCCGAGGCGTGGTGAGCGGCTACTGCGCCGTCGGCGGCGGCTGTTACAAGCTGCCTGAATGCGCCTGATCGCACATCGCCTGCGGCAAATAAACCTTCTACGTTAGTTGCCATTTTTTGATCTGTTATTATATAATCGCTTTCATCTAACTGTACTTTTAAATCACCTTCGCTTGCAAGAGATACCTGCGGAACTGTTCCCGCAAAGATAAATACAGCGTCTGTTTCTTCCTCGTACACTTCTTTTGTAAGCGTATTCATTAATACGGCTGCATTTACTTTCTGGGCGCCGGTGGAACTGTTTGCGGCGCCTGTAGAATTGATTGCGGCGCCTGTAGAATTTATTGCGGCGCCTACAGAATTTATTGCGTCGCCTGTAGAATTTACTGCGATGCCTTTAATCTCTTTTATCACTGTATTATAACGCACAGTGATATTTGGATTTTTAATTGTTCTTTCTACAAGCGCTTTTTGCGCGCGAAAACTGTCTCTGCGGTGAATTAAAACGATTTTATCCGATAAACGCGAAAGATAGCGCGCTTCGTCACATGCGGCATCTCCTCCGCCTACGACAAATATTTTTTTATTTTTAAAAAAATTACCGTCGCATGTCGCGCAGTACGATACTCCCCTGCCGGTTAATTCCTTTTCTCCCGGCACGTTAAGAAGGCGCGGCTTTGCGCCTGTTGCGAGAATTACCGCTTTTGCATTGCGCGTTGTGCCGTCAGACAGAAATACTTCAAAATAATTACCGGTTTTTTTCAGGAATTTCACAGTGCCGTAAAAAAAGGACGCGCCGAAATTTTCAGCCTGCTTATGCAAAGCAGCCGCAAACTCGTATCCTGATTTCTCTCCCCCGCCCGGATAATTCTCCAATAAATCAATAAGTAAAGCCTGGCCTCCGGCCGCGAACTGTTCTATAACAAGTACTTTTAAATTTGCCCTGGCTCCGTATTGAGCTGCGGTAAGACCTGCAGGTCCCGCTCCAATTATAATCAAGTCGAAATCAGACATTTATTCTCCTAAGACATTTTACACATTTTGATGTATAATTTATAGTAAGTTGTGAACTTAAAACCGTCAATAATACTATCCCTCATTTTACTGATTTTCGCAGGGCAGGCGGCAGTTTTTCCGCAAAACCGCTCAGGCGTTTCGCAAAGCGCAGTCGTTTTTCCGAGGCTGGAACCGGATCCAAAAGCTCTTGATTATTACCGTCAGGGAAGGAGCGGTTATACATGGGAACAGCTTGCCGAAATCGCGCTTTGGGCATCAGGCGACACGTCAACTGTAAACCTTGAGCGAATCAGAACGGCTGTTTCAAATTTAAACAATTCAAACGACCTTCCGTCTGCGGCAAGAGAAAAAGCCGATTATATTCTGACCTTTTTACATCGCAATATTTTACGAACCTATTCGATTTATCAAACGCGGATTGACAGCGCTCTTGCAACCGGCGTTTACAACTGCGTATCGTCTGCGGTTCTTTATATAATTTTATGCGAAGCTTCAGGAATCAGAACAAGCGGAGTAATTACAAGAGAACATGCGCTTGTAATTGTTCATATTGACGGAGAAGAAATCGACGTAGAAACTACAAATCGATTTGGTTTTGATCCTGGCAATCGAAGGGAGTTTCATGATCAATTCGGACGTCTTACAGGTTTTTCGTATGTACCCGCGCAAAATTACCGTGACAGGCAGACAATCAGCAGGATTGAGCTTGTCTCGTTAATCATGAACAACAGGATCGCAGATTACGAAAGAAGAAACAATTATGCTTTGGCAGTCCCCATAGCAATTGACAGAGCGGCTTTACTTTTCGGCGATTCGTTAGCTGTCACTGCGCAGGCGTACAATACGGAATTTTTATTTTCAGATCCAAGAAAAGATCTAATGGACAGATTGATAAATTACGGTACAACTCTTTTAAGAGCAAACAGGGAAGAAGAAAGCATTCGCTGGGCTGCAGCGGCATTTTCAAGATACCCTGATAACAATCGCTGGCAGGAATATATGCTCGCGGCGGTAAATAACAGGATAACAAGATTCATAAGGGAAAGGCAGCCTGTAAATGCAAGAAATTTTCTGGAAACCAATAGATCGTTTTTAACGGATGCATCATACGCTCAGCTTGACATTGTAGTTACTGACGCGATTCTTTTAAACCGTTCCAATCAAAGCGTAACCGTTGATGAAGGAAACGTTATAATAAACGACATTTTAAATGAGCGCGAAAACGGAAAAATAACAGAGCGGAGAGCGTCCGAATTAATTACATACGTGATTCAAAGAACAGCGGCTTCCCTTTGCGCTCCTCCCGCAAGAGACTGGCGCGCCGCAATTCGTTACATGGAAAGCGCGCTTTCATCTTACGGCGCAAACCGCGAACTTGAACAGGCGCTTCGGACATACAGAAACAATCTTGCGGCAGAATACCACAATCGCTTCGCAGCAGAATGGAACAGACGAAATTATGACGAAGCAGAGAGAATATTGAACGAGGGCTTGGCTGAATTCCCCGATAACAGGCAATTACTTACGAACAGGGAAACTGTTAACCGGCGTAATAATTAATCAAACAGCCGTCTATTAATATTTGGCGTTCTGCGCCGGTAAGCTCGCCAAGCGCGGCTTTTATTTCCGTTACAGTGTCGCCTAACACGTATCCTTTGATTTGTTCCGTCTTTTCCTGCACAGTTTTTTTAATGTTCGGGAAAAAAATGAAGCTGTTTAAGCTAAACGCGCTTTCGTCCGTTATAAGGAACGGAAGGATTCCCCAGTTGATAAGGTTTGAGCGGTAACGCTTTGTCGCGTATTCAAGCGCGAAGTTTGCGCTTGCTCCAAGCACCCGCTGGCAGCTTGCCGCCTGCTCTCTTGCAGAACCATCACCGGGTTTGCGGGCAAAAATCGCGCTTCCAATTCCCATGTTGCTTTCTGTTACACCTGCGCATCCTTCGATGTTTTTTATTTTTTCAATTACATTTGCTAATTCGCTGCCGGCCGCCATCTCCTGCACCGCTTTTGCCCTTTTTACATATTCGGGGTCTTTGCGGCTTAGCGTAAACTCGGCAAGCTTAATTGGATTGGAACGGTACGAAGAAGTTTCACCTGACGGAATAAGTTCGTCTGTTGTTGTAACAGGGTCTGTAATAAAACTGACCACCTTTAATAAAAGATTATCGGGTAGCGCAGGCATTTTCGGCCAGTCTTTGATGTTGGGACCAAATATCAGTTCCTTGTCAGTTTGCGGCTTTCCAACACCGTTTAAAACGCGCTTGTCATATACGCTCTTGTCAAAGAAGAACTTGTATTTGCCGTACTTTACGTTTATATCCGTTGCGGCGGTGAGTTTTCCGCCGTTTACAGCGCTCGCCGCGATTGATCTTGCGTCCATGAGCGCAACGGACGCGATCTGTCCGTCGTTGGGTTTGGAACCTTCGCGGTTCATAAAGTTTCGCGTAACGTGACGGATCGAAAGCTCGTTGTTTGCTGGAGTATCGCCGGCTCCAAAGCAGGGGCCGCAGAATGCTTCGCGCACAAGGACGCCTGCTTTCATGAATGTTTCGACGGCGCCGTTTTTAACAAGCTCAAGATATGTGGGCTGGCTCTCAGGGTACACGCTCATTGTAAAATTATTGTTTCCGATATTTGCGCCCTTCATAATATCCGCAGCCGCCATGATATTTTCAAAAATGCCGCCTGAGCATCCTGCGATTACCGCCTGCTCCGCCCAAATGCCGCAATCCATACCCCTCGCGCCGCCATCTTTTATTTTTAAACCCAAATTCAAATTAAGCCCTGTACTTTTATTTTCTTCTTCGGTTTTTGCAAAAATATCTTTCGCGTTTTTTTGCAATTCTTTAATTGTGTAAACATTACTCGGATGAAACGGCAACGCAATGCACGGCTCAATTTTAGATAAATCAACTTTGATAAAGCCGTCATAATACGCGGCATCGGCAGGTTTTAGTTCTTTATAATCGCCGGCTCTCCCCCGCTCCTGTAAATATGTTTTTACCTGGTCGTCTGTTTTCCAAATGGAAGACCAACATGAAGTTTCGGTCGTCATTACATCGATACCGTTTCTAAAACCAATCGAAAGTTTTGCAATGCCCGGCCCCACAAATTCCATAACCTTGTTTTTTACAAAACCGTTTTTAAAAGTTGCGCCTATTAATGCAAGCGCGACATCCTGCGGGCCAACGCCTTTTGCAAGTTCGCCCTCAAGATAAATTCCAACGACGGGAGCGGCAGGCATATCGTAAGTTCTGCCGACAAGCTGCTTTGCAAGCTCTCCGCCGCCTTCGCCGACTGCCATTGTGCCAAGCGCGCCATAACGTGTGTGGCTGTCCGAGCCAAGAATCATTTTGCCGCAGCCTGCCATCATCTCGCGGTTATAGCTGTGAATGACAGCGAGGTGGGGCGGCACATAAATACCGCCGTATTTTTTCGCGGCAGAAAGCGCGAACACATGGTCATCCTGATTGATTGTGCCGCCAACAGCGCAAAGGCTGTTGTGGCAGTTTGTAAGCACATACGGCACCGGAAATTTATCCATACCGCTTGCGCGGGCAGTTTGAATTATTCCAACATAAGTAATATCGTGGGAGGTGAGAGAATCAAATTTTAAGGTAAGGTTTCGATCATCTGATCCCTTATTGTGAGCTTTTAAAATGCCGTAAGAAATCGTCCCTTCTTTTGCCTTTTCTTTGGATGTTGAGACGCCGCACTTCTCCAATTTTACCGCCGCATCGGCGCTGTCTTCTATAATATCCTTTCCGTTAATTAGATAAGCACCAGTGTTAAAAAGCTCAACCATGATATCCTCCATATTTTTCCTATTGTGATTTTACCACATTCCCGCTATAGTTTGAACATGGCACAAACGAGTTTAACCCGTAATTTTTGTATTATCGCCCATATTGATCACGGCAAATCTACCCTCGCGGACAGGCTCATTCAAAAAGCCAAAATTGTCGATGACCGTAACTTTCAAAATCAAATCCTCGATAATATGGACATAGAAAGGGAGAGGGGAATCACAATAAAAAGCCAGGCTGTAACAATTCCATACACGGCGGCAGACGGCACCGAATACACCTTAAATCTTGTTGATACGCCGGGTCATGTCGATTTTAGCTACGAGGTAAGCCGCGCGATTAACTCCTGCGAGGGCGCTCTTTTACTGGTGGACGCGACCCAGGGCGTACAGGCGCAGACATTATCCAACATGTTCCTCGCGCTGGAAAACAACCTTGAGATTGTGCCTGTTATAAATAAAATTGATATGCCTGCAGCTGACGTACCGCGCGTAAAAAAAATGATAGATAAAGACCTTGGTCTGGACGCAGAAACCGCAATTTTATGTTCGGCGCGCCAGGGTATCGGCATAGACGAATTATTTGAAGCAATTGTCGATCGCATTCCGGCTCCGACAGGCGACCCTTCCTCTCCGTTACGCGCATTAATTTTTGACTGCCATTATGATCCGTACCGCGGCGTTGTTGTCCATCTTCGTTTGTTCGACGGCAGTATAAAAAAAGGAATGAAAATTTCTTTTATGTCAAACAGTTCTGTTTACGAGGTAGAAACTGCGGGCGTTTTTAAACTTGCTCTTGTAGAAACGGGAGAACTTCGCGCAGGAGATGTCGGCTATATAATAGCAGGGATTAAAACAGTAAGCGATGTACGCGTAGGCGATACAGTAACAGGCGCGGAAAATCCATGCGCACAGGCGCTTCCGGGATTCAGGGAAGTAAAACCTGTTGTGTTTTCTTCTATATATCCTGTCGATTCCAACGATTACGAAGAACTTCGCACAAGCATGGAAAAATTAAAACTTAACGATGCGTCTTTAATTTACGAAAAAGATTCTTCCGCGGCTCTTGGCTTTGGATTTCGCTGCGGCTTTTTGGGGCTCCTTCACCTTGAAGTCATTCAGGAAAGGCTGGAGCGCGAATTCGATCAATCGGTAATTTTTACAGCGCCGTCAGTCAAATACAAGGTGAAAATTAAGGGCGCTGACGAAACTTTAATTGATAACCCTGTCGATTACCCTGATGAAGGCAGGCTCGAAAGCGCAGAAGAACCGTACATTCGCGCTTCTGTAATAACGCCGACAGATTATCTTGGAAACATCATGACGCTGTGCTTAGAAAAACGCGGCGTACAAACAAACATGACGTACCTTGATGAAAAACGCGTAGAATTAATATACGACATGCCGCTTTCCGAAGTGCTGTTCGATTTTTACGATCGCCTTAAAAGCATAAGCCGCGGATACGCATCCTTTGATTACGATATAACCGATTATAAACCGACAGAACTTGTTAAACTGGATATTCTCTTAAACGGAAAACCTGTTGACGCGCTTTCACAGCTTGTCTTTAAAGGAAACGCCTACGATCGCGCGCGAAAAGTATGCGAACGTCTTCGCGACGAAATTCCGCGTCAGCAATTCAAGATACCGATACAAGGCTCAATCGGCAGCACTGTTATCGCCCGCGAAACTGTTAACGCCCTGCGAAAAGACGTACTTGCAAAATGCTACGGCGGCGACATTACGCGCAAACGAAAACTTCTTGAGAAACAAAAAGAAGGAAAAAAACGCATGAAAATGGTTGGCGATGTTGAGCTTCCGCAAAGCGCGTTTTTGGCAGTGTTAAAATCGAGGGATGAATAAACAGGAGTGCCTGATGGAAACAATGATTCATGCTCACAGGGGCGCGTCAGCTTACGCGCCTGAAAACACGATGGAGGCGTTTTCCCTGGCTGTTGAACAGGGAGCGGATTACATTGAACTTGACGTGCATCTTTCAAAGGACGGGGAAATCGTGGTCGCTCACGATGAACTACTGGATCGGGTTTCTAACGGCACAGGACATATAAACGATCATACTCTTAAAGAATTAAAATCTCTTAACTTCGGCAAATTATTCCCAAACAAAACAAGCGTAATTCCGACATTGGCTGAAGTTTTTACCCTGATAAAACCTGCCAATATATATTTAAATATAGAAATAAAAAGCATCGACCGTCTTTATCCCGAACTTCCTGAAAAACTGGTATGTTTGGCAAATGAATATGCCATGAAAGAACGTATTATTTATTCCTCGTTTAATCATTATTCACTGCAGCATATAAAAAAAATTGACAGTTCTTCAAAAATCGGCTTACTGTACAATATAGGTCTTGTTGATCCGTGGTTATACGCAAAACATTTAAACGCAGACGCAATCCATCCGCATTATGCGATTATTGCGGCGCTTCCTGAAACTGTTCTTCGTTGTCATGAAAATGGAATCCATGTTAACGTATGGACAGCGGACGATCCAAAAATTATCGGTTTTTTACTAAAATGCGAAGCAGACGGAATTATTACAAATAAACCTGATACCGCGAAAGAATGCCGTAAATCATTTTACGAAGGAAAATAATCATGGAAATCATGAACGGAAACAAGTTGAATATTAAAACAACTCTTCTTTTGTCTTTTGGTTTTTTTGCATCTTCTATCGCATGGAGCGTTTACAATTCATTCGTGCCGCAGTTACTGGAAACTTTTATTACAAGCACGGCTCTCATCGGCTTAATCATGACGATTGATAATATTTTCGGCGTAATTTTTCAGCCGCTTTTTGGAAAATTAAGCGATAATACAAAAACGCGTTTCGGACGAAGAATGCCGTATATTTTTATAGGGCTTCCGTTATGTGCCGCCGCTTTTATTTTAATTCCATACATGAACAGTTTATTGTCATTAATGCTTGTTTTAATCATTTTTACATTTGTGATGTCGGCGTGGAGATCGCCTGTTGTTGCGCTCATGCCTGACCTTACTCCGGGACCTCTTCGCAGTCAGGCAAATGGAATTGTTAATTTTATGGGCGGAGTGGGAAGTTTATTTGCATTCCTTCTTGGCGGAATCCTGTTTAATTTTTGGCTGACAAAAACCGGCAACGGGTTTCCTCTTCCCTTTATGATGAGCTCTGTAATGATGATCCTGGCTCTTTTTGTGCTGATATTTTTTGTGCGCGAGCCAAAACATGCGTATAAACAGGTTAATGAGGAACCGCAGGAAAAAGCAAAAACAGAAAAAGTAAAACTTAATAAAGACGAGAAAAAAAGCCTTATTCTGATTTTATTTGGAATATTTTTCTGGTTCACAGGTTACAATGCCATTGAAACATTTTTTACGTTATATGCCACAAATACCCTGGATATGACGCCTGGCGATGCTTCGATGACATTATCATTTTTTTCGCTTACGTTTTTAGGATTTGCAGTACCGTCAGGTTTTATTGGAGCGGCAATAGGACGGCGCAAAGCGATACTTATAGGTTTAACAGGACTTACGATTTTATTTCTGCCCATGGTATTTATAGCCAATATTTGGCTGACTAGGGGATGCCTTTTCCTTGGAGGATTTTTCTGGGCAATGGTTAATATAAATTCTCTTCCAATGGTTGTGCGTCTTTCCGGCGAATCAAAGATAGGAACATTTATTGGTTATTATTATTTCTTCTCGTTTGCTTCGCAGATTTTTTCTCCGGTTTTATTCGGTTTTATCCGCGACATGGCAGGTCATTATAAAGTTTTATTTCTTTATTCGTGCATCGCTTTTGCGGTTGCAATTGTAAGTCTTTTCTTTGTGCGTCACGGCGAAGATGAGCCGCAAAAAGCAAGCGCAACGCAAATATTAAATGATATGGGAGATTAATTTTAACATTGGATCAATTTCCGCGCGTACCCTCTTTAAAAAAGACTTTTCATTTAAATATTTTTTTTGGCTGTCATTATTTCTTCCGGCGCAATCCGGAAAATGCGCCCACAGGTAATCACATTCTGTTATTAAAGCATTAAGCCTCTCTTGATTGGCCTCGGCTTCGCCCGTAAGTATCCCGCGAAGCTCGGCAAGCATTTTTTTTTCATTTTCATAAAAAGAATTTATTTTTTCTTTTTTACCGCAAACCTCCGGTTTAACGGTTCTTACACGAACAGTTTCTTCATTTTCTCCTCCGTGTCCTCCGTGTTCTCTGTGGTTATTTTCTTTCTTTAATTCTTCCATTACTTCGTCAATCGAAAGTGTCTTCACTCCCAAAGGCAGCCCAGTCCCTTCAATATCATACACACGCTCATCGCCGCCGAACTCCTGTTCAAAAAGAGCGCGGTAATTTTTCATTACAGGGTTAGTGTAAACATTTTCACCTGACTTTGAAACGGCGGCAATTGCCGTCTCATCAAAAGCTGCATTGTTAAAAAACTGCAAAAGACGCGTCTTTTTATTTAATTTTCCGCGATGACCAGGCGTTCCGCGGGCATGGTACTTGTCGGCGGTAAACGAAAAATCAAGACCTGCGCAAAAAATTTTTCCGCGCGTTAAACGCCTTGTTATGTGTACCGCAGTAAGACCAACAGAACCAAGCGGCGAAATTGCTGCCGGAAGAATCCTTGCGTCCTTAAGCCTTTCAAAAATTTTTAAATGAGTCCACGGCGTAAAAAAAAGAAAACTTTCTCCGTTTAATATTTTTGCGGATGCCGGAAGCGAAGAAATATCTATCGCGGCAGAAATTTTTGCGTCTGCGCTTCCTATAAAATCGCGCAAATTCCAATGCTGGCTTTCTAAAATTACGACAAGATCAGGCGAAATCCCCCTATCCTTAAGCGCGCCCAAACATGTATCTACACAGATAATTTTAAACATGCGCTGTGTGTTCTTCATTGTTATCTGTAATGCGTCCAAAGTTTCGTCTAACGAAGGACCCGCGCCCAAAACAAGAACGGGATCTTCGCCGAATGACAATTCTGAAATTGATGGAAAAATGGATACAAGGGAAAGATTTCGTATGCAGTTTCTAATGAACAAACGTCCCAGTTTTGTAAGGGTAAGCGCGTTACTCCAGTCATCTGCAAACTGACGGCGAAGCATTTCGCAAAGAGAGTCGTAAATTTGCGGAAAAAGCTGATAGCCGCCTGTGAAACGAACCACTTCGATGCGGCGAAAAGACATCGAACCCCAAAGATCACAGATAAGCGAATATATTTTTTCTATATCGCAGATTTTTGTTATGTGAACTCTTTTGTTATTTAAAATGGAAATATCAATATTTTTTTGGGATAATTCAAATAATTCGCTGTCCGCTTCTACGCAAAGCACTGCGGAAGAAGGCGCTTCCTTTTCCAGACGCTCCAAAAGGCGCGAAAGCCCCCAGCCGTAAATGGGAGAAGGACAAAAATAAAGCGTTTTTTCTTTAACGGAAACAGCGTCACAGACCTTCCCGGCGCGGCGGACAGGATCAATCCCGGAAAGAAGAGTCTTGCCGTTTTTAACCAAAGATCCGCCGGGAAGTGGCTTTTCCTGCATTTACCGCGGCATCAGGAAACGGAAATATGCATCCCAGAAAAATTGATCATCGCTTGCTTTTCCATTATGTAAAAAATACTGGCTAAGCGTTTGTTCCGACATTTGCATTACCCAGTTTGAATACATTGCCTCAATATAACCAATCTGCGTTTCGTCAGCATCTGTTTGCTCAACAGGAATAAAAACAAGAACATTGCTTCCCTGAACAAGCGGTTCTGTCGGAGTATTTATCGGTGCGGAAAACGCGATTCTCCAAAAAGTTTCGTTACGCGAAATATTCTGCAAATCCTGACCTGTAAGACCGTCTATCGTGAAATATTCCATTGCCGGAAAAAGATCAACACCGCCGAAATTTATCGGAAGAGGGCCAAAGCTCTGTTTATCAAGATTACGCGCGCTTGCCGCAGTGTCAAAACCTGATTCACGCGCCTCTGCGATAAAAATATTTGCCTGTCCAATTGCCCAGTCTTCCATGCGTCCTCTTTCTGAACCGCTTATGTACGAACGCACTCTTTCCATTACGCCGATATCATCAAAATCGGCTTCCTGAAGCGCGCTTTCCACCCTGAAAAACGCCCATCCGTTTGCAACCTCGATTATATCGCTGATTTCTCCGTTTCTGAGTCTTATTATCGAATTGCGGTTGTCAGCGTTTGGAATTTCATTATTTAATTCGTAAATAAAACGGTTTCCCATATCGCCGCCCCTGTCAGCGTAACCGTCATGAGAATTGGCCCTTGCGGCATCCTCAAAATTTGTTACTCCGTCAGTAATGGAGGCGAGAACTCTCCTTGCTTCCCTTTCGCTTCCCGGAACCGTAATCCTTGACAAATGAATCGAACTGAATAAAGACGCATTCTCATAAGCAAACAAAACATATTCGCTTTCCGGATAATCATCAACACTGAAAGAAACCATTTCAAAACTTCTCATTGGAGAAACCATATTGGAAATAAATTCTGCCTCGCCTGAAGGAACCCGCAATCTGGAAAAATCGCTGAAAAAATGTATCTTTGCAAGTTCATCCTGAGTCTGACGCCAAAGGGTACGACGGCGCGCTTCGGGCATCTGGTTATACAAGGTTGATGAAAAATTCCCGTTATTATCAAAATGCGGGAGCCTCGCAACCGCCCTGTCAACCTGTTTTTCGGGCGCCGTATAGTTCGATTTACTTAGCATATTCAAAACAGCCACATGCACGAGAGTCTGTTCATAAGCCTGCCGCCAAATTTGAGCGGAAGTTCTAAAATCGTCTATATTGATACCCTGCATCTGATAAGCATGCCTGGTTTGTTCATAAAATTGAGAAAACATATTGCCGGCTACCCAGGAAATGGGGATTTTATCGTAATATCCGAACACAAAATCATCTCCGACCCCGCCAAAACCACCGCCGGAAAGAAAATCGCCGCCAATAAACGTAATGGTTATAAGAATCAGAACGATAACAGACCCGATATAAATGCCGGGTCTTTGTTTAAATTTCTTGGCTATCGCCTCGGATGCGGTTTCCCGCTCTGCCTGGGCATTTTTATCCTTCTTTGCCATGTTATACCTCTATACAATATTTTGCATTGATAATTTACCATTTTATGCGTTTTTTGTCCATAGGAGGGGGATGAAAGGGGTAAGAGACTGAAGGCTTATAGCGAACCGCTCTATTCGGGCGGTTCGGGTTCCGCAAAACACCTTTATATTTCGGTGTTATTTAGCCCACTAATTTTGCAACTACTTCGGTTGATTTATTTTCAGCTATCTGAGCAATATCCCCACCATATAAACAAAACAGCGCACACAGGAAAACACCTCATCACAAGCTTTTACAATGTACATCCAACATTATTCCGTTTTTTGCGCGTAACTTGATTACGCCATTTTTGGCGTCTGCTGTAAAGACCGTGCCCTGATTCCAGGAGCCTTCAAGAATAAGTTCAGATAACGGACATTCAAGTTCTTTCTGAATGGTACGGCGAAGAGGGCGTCCGCCGTATTTTTGATCCCAGCCTTTTTCCGCAAGAAGACGCTTTGCTGCATTTGTAATTTTTAATTTAAAATCCTGTTCTTCAAGACGCCTTGAAAGATCGCCAAGCTCTATATCCAAAATTGCTTCAACCTGTTTTTGTTCCAGCGGATTAAATACTACAATTTCGTCTACCCTGTTTATAAACTCGGGGTTAAATATTCTTTTTATTTCATTCATTGCGGCAGATTCAATTTCGCTTGATGACATTAAACCAGAGCCGGATGCAAAACCAAGACGCGAATCTTTGGTTATTTCGCGCACTCCTGCGTTACTCGTCATTATAATTACCGTGTTACGGAAATTTACAGCATGACCAAGATTGTCTCTAAGCTCGCCCTCCTCCATTACCTGAAGTAGAATATTAAAAATGTCGTGATGCGCTTTTTCTATTTCGTCAAATAAAATAACACGGTAAGGGTTTCTTCGTATTTTTTCCGTCAGCATTCCGCCTTCTTCATAACCTACATATCCCGGAGGAGCGCCCACTAAACGGGAAGCGTTGTGTTTTTCCATGTAGTCTGACATGTCGATTCTGACAAGAGCGTCTTCGTTTGCGAATAAATAAAACGCAAGCTTTCGCGCAAGAAGCGTTTTTCCAACGCCTGTAGGTCCAAGGAATATGAACGAACCCATTGGACGGCGCGGAGAAGAAACGCCGGCTCTCGATCGCCTTATGGCAGCGGCAATACGTTTAATGGCCGGCTCCTGCCCTATAACGAATTTTTTTAAATCATTTTCTATCTGTAAAAGTTTCTTTGATTCATGTTCTTCAAGATGCATTATCGGAATGCCGGTTGCTTCTGTAACAACGCGGCGCACATCTTCTTCGCTTACAAGAGGCTTTTCGTTTCTGGCGGCGCGTTCCCATGCGGCACGGGCTTCTTCCAGATGCGTTTTTAATACGCGCACCCTGTCGCGCACTTCTGCAGCGCGTTCATAATCCTGAGAACTTACAAAAGCTGTTTTTTCTTCACATAACGCCGCAATTTCTTCCTCAAGACCAGTAATTTCAGGCGGCTGTTCGCGGTTTTCAAGTTTTCTAAGAGCGCCTGCTTCGTCAATAATATCTATTGCCTTGTCCGGCATGAATCTGCCTGTAATATAACGCTGCGCAAGTTTAGCGGCAAGCGTTATGGAATTATCTGAATATCTTACCTGATGATGTTCTTCGTATTTTTTTTGGATGCCATGCAGTATTTCAACTGTTTCGTCAAAAGCAGGTTCTTCTACAATTACAGCCTGAAAACGTCTGTCCAAAGCCGCGTCTTTTTCAAAGTGCTTGCGGTATTCGTCTAACGTTGTGGCGCCGATGCAGCGAATCTCTCCGCGGGAAAGTCCCGGTTTAAGCATATTCGACGCGTCTAAAGTACCTTCCGCGCCGCCTGCTCCGATTATCGAATGAATCTCGTCGATAAATAAAATAATATTTCCAGCCTGACTTACTTCACGTAATATTTTTTTAATTCGATCTTCAAACTCTCCGCGGTATTTTGTTCCGGCAACTACAAGACCCATATCCAAACATAATATACGTTTGCCGGACAGCGCATCAGGTACAGCTTCACTGACCAAAAGCTGCGCAAGTCCTTCTACAATCGCGCTTTTTCCAACGCCGGGTTCTCCAACCAATATCGGGTTATTTTTTGTTCTTCGCGCCAAAATGCGCACTGCGCGCGTAATTTCATGTTTTCTTCCGACAACCGGATCCATTTTTCCTGCTCTTGCCATTGCAGTAAGATCACGGGAGAACGTATCTAAAACAGGAGTTAAAACAGGATATGTTGCAGGTTTAATGCGCGGCTGCCTTTCTGTTTCTACATTGTTTTTTTGATTATATCTGTCTCTATGTACATAAAACGGCTGATACCTCTCCGTTGCAGAAACAAAATCTTCGCTCCTGGAAGACGGCTGATTAAATGTCGTTTGAATTATAACCCTCATCATGTCGGTGTCAACTGCGCGCTGATTAAGATAAACCTGTACGCTTGAATCCTGTTCGCGCATCGCGGCAAAAAGAAGATGCTCTGTTCCAAGATAATCGCTGCCCATTCCTCTTGCTTCTTCTGTCGCAATATCAAGCATGTTTTTTGTACGTCTCGAAGGAGGCACTTCACCTTTAATAATAAGGCCGGGGATTCTTGGAATTGAACTTTCCAGAATATGCCTGAATTCCGGAATATCGATCCTCAGGAACATAAGCGCTTTGCAGGCAGTTCCTCCGCCTTCTTTCAGCATGGCAATAATAATATGTTCAGGCAAAAGCTGATCGGAATTAAAGCGTTTCGCCTCTTCCTGAGCGTTCGCCGAAAGAAGCCGCTGCACACGGTTTGTCAGTCCTTTAAACAAAATTGTACCTCCTTTTAATTGTAATGGAAAATTTTAATTTTCTCAATGAATAGCATTAGTATTGATTCTGTCGCCTTCTCTTACCCCAACACGCGAAAACCATCCCTGCGGCACTTCCAGCGCATAACGAACAGAACGGCTGGAAACTACGGAATTTAAATCATGGGGGTGCATATCTTTTATATCGATAATTCTCCCGTCACTTGATATATACGCGATTGATAACGGTATATATGTGTTTTTCATCCAGAATGACAAAATCTCGTCTCTTTCAAAAATGAAAAACATCCCCTCCCCGTCAGGAAGACTTTGCCTGTGCATTAACCCTTGAGTTCGTTCTTCCGGTGTACGCGCTATCTCGGCCTTAACAACAGCAAGCACAACACCGTCTCTTTCGATTGGAAATTCATAAACAGCAATCTTCTGCGAATTACAGGAAACCAGGAATAAAATTAAGATTATTAACCACAAACCACACGAACTTATACTTCGATTTCTTTTTCGCTCTCCGTGTAACTCCGTGGTTATTCTTTTTGAATTTGACTCTCTAGAATTCATTTACAAATTCCTGGCGCATTCGAACCTGCCCGGATTCAATTAAACCTGATTCTTCCAAAACATCGTTAAAGACAACCCTGTCAATATATTTAACTGTTAACGGGCGTTCAATCGCTATTCTTGTTTCTTCGGTTTCCCAAACTGCTACCCTTGGATCAAGGTAGGAAGGCTCTCCGTATTGTTCTACAAACCTTGTAAAAATCGAATAATGGTCAACGATCGCCGTGTTAAGCGTAAACGCCATTATAAAAACATTGCCGTCCCTAAGCTGAAAAAAGGCGCGGCGAATAAACGACACGCCTGTCGTTTCTACAAGACTTTGTTCTCTGGCAGGTAAAAATGAAACGTCCCTGTCGCCCCTGAACAAAAAAAGAGAGTCCTCTATAAGGCCGTTTTTTAAGTCATCAAGGCTCATTCCAAGAGAAAGCTGCCGAAACTGCCTTGGCAGTCCTCCCTCTTCTTCGGATTCTGCGGGAGCCGTTCCTTCCTGAGCCCAGACCTGTAAACCGAGGAATAAAATCAACATTACCGCAAACGATTTCTTACTTATCATATTAATATATTATCGGAATTTTAGGATTTTATCTTCAGGTTCAGAATCAGCCAATCATTTTATTTGTAAGGCGGACTTTCTCGAGATGCTGCATTTTCCTGTAGTATGCATTTTGCTTGGTTATTTCCTTTACGTCTTTAATGAAAAGTTTATCATTTATTATCTGGAAAGCATGGTTATCCATCAATTTTTTCCCGCAAATCGTACCGTCTCCCTGAGACAAACCTACCATGTTAATCAGCTCTTTAAGGCCGAAATCGAATGAATAATTGGTCGAAGCTGTAATATCAACCTTCTTTTTATCAAGCTGGATTTGAAGCATATCGTACATTCGTCCAATTGGCTCACTGATCTGCGTGTTGGCAAGCTGTTTATAAATAAGCCATATGCGCTCCGATAACAGGGTTGTAAGGCGGGCGATTAACTGAGGCTGCGTTTTAATCATTTGCTCAAAATTGGCTCTGTTAACTGCCAGAAGCTGACAGTCCTCGTAAGCGACAGCTCCTGCGGCACGCGGCTTGGATTCCAAAAGAGCCATTTCCCCGAATATGTCTCCTGTTTTTAATACGGCAAGCAGGATTTCGTTATTCTCGGTAATTTTTATAATTTTGACGGAACCTTTCTGAATAATAAAAAGTTCGTCTCCAGGCTCGCCTTCAAAAAAAATAATTTGATTTTTGGCAAATGAACGGTTATTTTCGTCCGGAGGGAACGGCTTTTGAACATTTTTAACGTACGGCGCGATCTTTTTCATTCGTTCTATCGCATTTTGCGTATTCTCGTCCTGGGGACAGCACTTAACAAATTTTTGATATGCGAAAAATGCCTGATCAAACTGGTTATGTCTGGCGTAATACTCCGCAACATGGAAAATATGACTTGGATCTTCTACTGATATATTTTTAAGGGTAAGCCTTGTAAGAGATTCATCAAGAAAACGCATTCTTTTTGAGAATTGCAAAATGATTTTCATGGCTACAGGAGCGTTATTCTGAATTAGCTGGCTGAATTGATCTTTTTGAACTGAAATTAAAGTTACGTCTGTAAGCGCTTTGACTGTCTCGATATGACTATTACCGGACATCGTTGAAACAACACCGAAGAAATCACCGGGGCCAAGGGTGTAACCCTGTTCTTCGGTCACTATCTGAACCTCTTTAGAAAGCCTTACCTTCCCTGAGCGAATAATGAAAAACCTGTCTGCATTCCTTTTACCTTCGACAATAATGTACGAATTCGCGGCAAAATTAACAAATGCCAGTTGCAGCGGCGCGGCCATGTCCCCCCATTCCCCTAATTGTCAGTATAGGAACTATATCGACATATTGTCAACAACCTTTAAATACGGCTTTTATCGTCATATATGCTGTAAATAAATATTATGCTTGCGTTTTTTTGAGTAATGAGCCGATAATTAATGTAAAGCTATGAATAAACGCATTAATTTTGAAGATACAATTTTTATCCTTAACGTCAGAATCCGCATGATCCGTGATCTTATGCAGTTGGATACGGATGCAGAGGTCTTCTATAAACAGACAACAGGAGACATCGAATTTATCAGTTCCTGTCTTGATATGCTTTCAGATAAATTTGTTGCAAACCTGAAATTCCTAGATCGTGAAACTGAAGCTGATAATATCCTTGATGCTGAATGGCAGTTTGGCCAGCTTTTAAATGAAATTTCCAGCAATTTAAGTCCGTTTGCGCCAAACCTTTTCCCCGAACTGCCGTCTTTAATTTCCAGGCTTAGAACAGACAGCAATAAACGAAAAAAGCTGATCGACGAATCGTATGTGCCGTCGGAACAGGCTACAAACGAACCTGTTGTAAGCCACGCGGAATTAAACGGACTTTTAGGAAGCGCATAGGCTCGTGAGAATTACGGGCGGCGTTCTTAGCGGAAGAAAGGTTAATGTCCCCAAAGGCACAGACGAAATAAGACCCAGTATGGACAGAATGCGGGAATCTGTATTTGCGTGTCTTGGTGAATTACACGGGCTTTCGTTTCTTGACATTTTTTCGGGCTCCGGAATTATCGCTCTCGAAGCCGCCTCACGCGGCGCTTCAGTTATTGAAGCTGTTGAGCAGGACAAACAAAAAAGTAAAATACTTCTTGATAATGTTTCGATTTCTTCTACGAGGATTAACTGCCGTTTTATGCCCGCGGAGCTTTATGTTAAACGCGCCAAGTCCGCATTTGATATAATATTCATGGATCCGCCGTTTCCTTATCATTTTAAATGGGAATTAACAGCAAATATTACTAAATCAAATTTAGTTAAAAACGGCACGATAATTTTGATTCACAGACCAAGACCGGATTATTTAAAATTTGATATTCCAAATCTAAAATTAACAGATTCCAGGGAATATGGAAGATCAGTAGTTGATTTTTTCTTGTTTTTTGTGTAAAATCAGCCTATAATATAATAATAAAGAAAAAAGTATGGATAAAAAAATATTAGAAAAATTTGATGATAAAAACGCATTTATAAAAGTAACTGCTCCTGCTTCCGGCATAGAAGGCTCATCCAAAGCGGCGCTGAATCGAAAGGGTAATCAAAAATTTAATGAAGGAGAAGTTGAGGAATCCAGAAGAATATTTATGACAACAGGTTATTCCGACGGTCTTTCCAGAGTAGGCGATTATTATAATTCCAAAGCAAGGCCGCTTGAAGCGCTGCGCATGTTTTGGATGGCGCATGATAAAAGAAAAGCAAATCCCTTAATTGAAAAGGTTGCGTTTCTGCTGCAGGATTTAATAAATGAAGATGAACAGGATGTAAAAAATGATTGATACGCAATTGACCGAAGAAAGTTTGCCGTCAGAATCACAGCGAATTACCGATATCTCAAAAAATGGATATCAGCTTTTAAAGGAAAACAAGGTCAGCGACGCTATTGATTGTTTTACAAAGATACTTCTTTTGGATGAGAATAATAATTATGCGCTTGTCGGCATGGGAGACGCAACCAGAAAAATTGGGTCTACAAGAGACGCAATAAAATATTATCAAAGATGTCTTGTTCATCATCCTGGAAATAATTATGCGCTTTTTGGTCTTGCCGACTGCTACAAGGTGTTAAATCAGTATCAAAAAGCGATTGAAATATGGGAGCAGTATCTTCTTCACGACGATAAAAACATTACAGTTCTTACGCGAATTGCGGATGCTTACAGAAAAGTCCGCGATTTTACCAATTCCAAAAACACATACATAAAAGTTTTGGAAATGGAAGAGTCAAATCCTTATGCAATAATCGGCCTTGGGCATTTGCATTATGATTTTAAAGAATACAAGGATGCTCTTTATTACTGGGAAAAAATGATGACTGCGGGAATCAATGTTGTTGATATTCGTGTCCTTACGTCAATCGGCAATTGCCACAGAAAATTAAAAACATTTAAAGACGGTATTCCTTATTTTGAAGCGGCTTTAAAAAGGGAAGCCAATAATTTTTACGCTTTATTCGGGCTTGCCGACTGCTACCGGGGATTAAATCAAATTGAAAATTCACTCAAGTACTGGAATCTTATACTGGAGCAGGATCCAAGAAATAAAATGATCCTTACGCGAACAGGGGATGCTTATCGCAACTTGGGTAATTTTGAAAAAGCAAAATCCTTTTATGAAAGAGCGCTGAATATCGAATTCGACACTTATGCGGTTATGGGACTTGCCTTAATTTCCAAAGCGCTTGGAAAATATGACGAAGCTATAATCTCCTATAACAGGTTAATTCAGCAGGACAATAAAAATTACCGCCTTTATATTGAACTATCCGATTGTTATTTAAAAAAGAACGATAAAAGAAAAGCAATTGAAGTTCTTGAAAGTTTCCAAAGACTTGGCATAAAAAACCAGAAAATTTCTGAACTTTTGGAAAGCCTTTAACGTGACACAGGATCAAAAATTGAAAGGTCTTTCGGGTTTAAATTTAAGGGAACTTGAAAAAATCCTTTCTCCCCTGCCCCGCTTCAGAAGCAGCCAGATTTACGAATGGATTTTAAAGGGCGCTGCCTCATTTTACGAAATGACAAATATTCCTTCAGTTCTTCAGAATGAATTATCGCAAAAATTTAACATTTTTGGTACTGAAATTAAAGAATGTCATGAAGAAGGACAAACAAACAAAATAGTTATAAAACTTGAAGATAACGCAAAAATAGAAGCCGTCCTTTTGGAAGACGGAAAAAATCGTCATACCGCATGTATATCTACCCAGGCAGGATGCCCTGCAGGATGCGTCTTTTGCAAAACCGGATCACTTGGGTTTAAACGCAATCTGGAAAGCAATGAAATCGTTGAACAGTTCTTTCATTTAAAAAAATTAATAAAGGATCGTGTTATTGACAATATTGTAATAATGGGAATGGGAGAGCCTCTTTTAAATCTTAAAAATTTTTGTGACGCAATTGAAACGTTTACAGATAAAAAGGGATTAAATATATCAAGGAGACGGATTACAGTTTCTACATGCGGTATTCTTGAAGGTCTTAATGAAATTGCAGAAAACGGTCCTTATGTGCGCTTGGCGCTTTCGCTTACCGCCGCAGATGAAACATTAAGACGTCAATTAATGCCCATAACAAATTCTAACCCTCTTGATAAAATAAAAGAATCACTTTTACTTTTCCAAAAAAAATCAGGAAGCAGAATCACGCTTGAAATACCCCTACTTGGAGGAATTAACACACGCGAAAAAGACGCAGAGTTAATCGCGAATTATGCCAAAGGTTTAGACACGGTGATTAATTTAATACCATGGAATCCTGCCGAAGGTCTTGTTTTTGAAGGAAAACCTCTTGTTGAACCAACCAAGGAAGAAATAAAAAATTTTAAAAGTATGCTTGAAAGTAAAAAATTAAATGTTACGATGCGTCTTCATAAGGGGAAAAAAATTAATGGAGCATGCGGGCAGCTTGGCAGTCTTTAATAACAGGGTATATATTATTACCGCAGTAAATACGTTAACCCCGCCTGAAAAACGCCAATAAAAAATCCAATGATTCCGCCGAAAATTTCTACCCACTTTAACTGATTTGATAATACGTCAAGAATAATTCGTTCAACGCGCAGCATGTCAAGTGAATCAATTCTATCTGAAACAAGCGTTTTAACATCAATTGAATGCAAAATGTTTTCCACTTGATTATCAACTGCATTAAGCAATTTTTTCTTTACGCTTTCCTGCTTTAAAAGATTCTCAAGATTATTAACAAGATCGTCGATTATTTCGGGCATTTTATCTTCCAGCGTTTGATTGTACTGCCCTGCCGACAAAATAAATCTTTGAACCGAATTTAATTTAAACATAATACCGCGAAGAAGAATACGGCCTTTGGATTCAAGTTCCATCCTGATGTCATCGCGGCGAAGGAACCCGGAAACAATACCTGCAAAATGCTCAAGATCAATATTATCAAGGCGCTTCCTTAAAACTTCCGCCGTCAATAATTCGCGCTCCACCATCTCGCCTATATTTACGGCAAGTCTCTTTCGCTGCCGCGGAAGAATACCGGGAGTAAAAGGAAGCCTTATTCCAAAAATACGAATTTCTTTTAAAGGACGAAAAAGCATCTTAATGGCAAGAACATTGGTAAGATATCCTATAAAAAAACCTGCAATCGGCGGAACAACGAACAGAAGAACATTCACTTGTTCAACTCCGAAGCGGTTCTCGCCTGGCTTTCATTATTATAAATATCCATAACGTCCTCTCTAAGCCAGCCCTGTTGTTCTCCGTCTGTTAATACCCACGAAACAAAACCGCCGGGCGTTCGTATTACCTGTCTTCTGATTATTTTAACGAGAGTGCCGCGTCTAAGATAGCCAAGAGAAGCGCTGTTCTCGGCAGGGTCTTCGTTTATGTGCGTAAAAGAAGCAGTGATTACTCCATAACCAATGTAATCTCTTGTAAGAGGAGATGTCAGCGGCGGAATAACCGGAGCTTCTTCCCTGTTTCTGGTGCATGAAAAAAATGTTAATAAACAAAATAAAACGGGAAAAAGGCAGGAGAAAACTGATAATTGACTTAATCGCCGTTTTAACTGTATTATCATATCAATGCCAAATATACCTTTTTTACCGATTTTAGTCATCATTATGTCAATATTATCGGCTATCAAACCTTCATATTGTCAGGCTCAAACGCTCAATTTCAATAATTTATCACTTGGAACCGTTTTTGGCGCCGTTTACGGTCATAGCGAAGAATTGGTATACCCATTAAATACGCCGGCAGAACTTTACAGTGAACTTTTGTATGACATGAAGCCGGTTTTTTATGCTGGAATACAAATTGATTACGGCAGAGCCAATATAATGAGAGGCCCGGGATTTTTCGCATCACTCATCTTTAAAGCGGGCATTCCAGCCGACAGCGGTATTCACGAAAACCGCGATTGGATGTCTGCTGTAAGCGCCGATCTTACAAATTTTTCAAGCCACACAAATAAAACAAATGAATTTTTTTGGATTGATTTATCGCTGGGCGCATCAATTCCGGTTGGCACATATTTTTATATTACTCCGTTTATAAGCGGTTCATGGATGCATTTCGCTTTTACCGGAAGAGACGGCTATTATCAATATGCCGAAAGATCAGGCGGCGTTTTTTTACCAATCGAAAACGCTCCGATAATTCCGTTAACAGGCGATGTTATACGCTATCAGCAGGACTGGTTATTGCTTGCCGCAGGTTTGTCAGTTGGCTCAAGAATTCTTTTTCCATTCTCTTTTGAGTTATCGTTTCAGATAACTCCATTAACATATTGCGCCGCAAAAGATGAACATTTATTAAGAAGTGAAACATTCCTTGATTTTTCATCATGGGGACTTTTTTTTGAACCCAGGGCAGCATTTTCTTTAATTATGGAACGTTTTGAATTATCTCTTGAAGCATCTTACCGCAGTATAGGAAGAACAAGAGGCGATTCATATTCCAGATCCGGCAGTTCCGGCGCTTTCAGACGAAACGGAGAAGCAGGCGCCGCTCTAACATTATTCGACGCGCGTTTTCTTTTTAGGGCATGGTTATAAATATTGTATAAATAAATATCAAAAGGGAAGGTTTTTAACTGTATATGAAATATTATAATTTAATTTTCATTATATTGAGCGGCATTTTAGTTTTTTATAGTTCCTGCATCAGGGATGAAAATTCATCTGTAGAAAGGGAAGATCTTTTTTCATTGGAAATCGGCCCAATGGAAGATCAGATCGCTTTATACAGGCTTGACGGCAGCATGGGAATTAAACGTATTGGTTTTACAATGCGTGACGGTTTATTTTACATTGCTGACGGATACTCGGGAAAAATCGTTCGTTACAATTCATACGGAGACCTGCTTTTTATGATTTATAACGAAGAAACCAATCCCGAGCCTATTACATTAAGAACAAATATTTCAGAAGACGAACATGCAATGCGCTGGGCACATTCATATCCTCTTGAAGAACCGGGATGGATAACAGTTGACTCGCGAAGACATATTTTTGCGGAAGACCGCCTTCCCCAGCAGCACAGAATATTTGATGCCGACACAAAGTCATTGCTTGACGGAATAATTCTTCATTTTGATCAGGACGGACGCTTTATAAATTATCTTGGAAGGGAAGGAATCGGCGGAAGTCCCTTCCCGCGGATTATTGGACTTTCTGCTTCGGCAAGGGACGAAATTGTTGTAATCTGCAGAATCCCGGACGGCTGGGAAGTTTATTGGTTTAACACAAACGGAAGTCTTTTGTATCTTGTAAAAATTTCTGCAAATGAGATTCCAATGCTTCATGACTGGCCTGAGGCGCTTGCGTTTATCGACAGCATCACAGCCTCCGTAGATTCAAGAAATCTTTATATAAAAGTCAATTACAGCCGTGACAGAATCGACCAATCAACGCATACACGCACAGGAATCGAACCAATCGCGTCTGTTATTTGGACGCTTAATGTAGAAAACGGTTCCTATATTGCCTCTGTAGAAATCCCCCTTTACGAAGTTACGGAAAACGGCCGTCCGACCAACTCAAGCGTTTTTTATTCTGTCCTTGGAACTGCGCGTAACGGTAAATTGATTCTTTATTCTCCCGTAGATACAGGAGGTTATTCATTATTATATGTTGATACCTTTTCGCGCGAGCAGCGGCGCGGATTTATAAATTTTTCAAATGAAGAACTTAGATACAATGATTTTTATGTTTCTTCGGAAGGGATACTTTCTGCGATGCTTGCCGATAACAACAGCGTAAAAATGGTCTGGTGGCGTACGGACAGATTTATAGGAGAAGGATCGTAATGAGTGATGAAACGGAAGACAAAAAAAGACCAAACGCAAATTATAATTTAAGCAGAAACGACGGCTCTGTTCCGGAAGAAGGTCTTACGTTTTATTACAACAGGGAACGGCGCCTTGCAAAAGCTCCAAAGGAAGTACAGGATATTTACAGGGAAGCAAAGCCTGCAAAATTCGGCCTTTTTAGCGCGCTTGTTGCCGACAAACCAAGAAGAGCCCTTTTTGTTATAATTGTTTTATTATGCGTTGCGATTATATTACTTTCAAGGTTTGGTTTTTTTGATACAACCTATAATTTGGACGGCAATAGTATAGAAATTGTTAACGCCGCAATTTATGAAGAAACAACCATCATTATTCTAAAGAAAACCGCAAAAAACGAAAATGCGTTTACAGGCGCCGTAGATATTGCCGTCACTGTTCCCATGCCTGGAAAGGAAGAATATGACACAACGCAAGGGTACTTTTTCCATCGCGTTTATTTTACAAGAGAAAAAGAAGAAGTCTACCGTTTTGCCGCTCCGTTTAATCAGCCGGAGCTTTTAATCGTTCTTCAGAATGACAGAGACTCCAGAGTAGAAATAAAATTTAAGCCTCAATAATTTAACCAATTCATCCCTCTTGACAAATTACAATTTTTTTGTTATCTATTGTATATGCCGCAGTTGTATTTTTTGTCCATTCTATGCAATGGGTTAGCAGGATATGTCCTCTTTTCTGATAATGATAACAGTTCTGAAATATCACAATTTTCCATCAAAAGCCCTACTTTTCATCTTGTACTGGGTATTATTTGCGCAGTAACAGGGGTATTAAAACTCCTTTCCCCGTCAATGGGAAATAGCATTCCGGTTATTGGCGATTTATTGCCGGCCGCTGCCGGTTTAATTGCCGGTCTTATGCTGATTTTCGGCATTTACAGACAGGATATTTCGGCAAAGGAAGGAGAGCTTGACCGCCTGGGAGTCAGCCTTCTTGCTTTCAGAAAGCCAATCGGTATTGGTTTATTAGCTTGCGCTCTTGCACATTTCCTCTTTCCCGAAGCGTTATTCATATAGTTCCTTTTTTTTATGGAGGAAAAAATAAATAAAATTTCTTTACTATTTTTCTCTTCTCTTTTATTGTTCGCCGCGGGTTGCGCCGGCTCCGCCGTATCATCGGAAGAATTTTATTCGATAGGTATGGCTTATTTTGATCTTGGAAAATATGAAGATGCCGAAAGATGGCTTAACCGCGCAAGACAGGCAAACAGAACAATGATTGCGTCCACTTATAATCTTGGACGCCTTGCATTCGAAAGGCAAAGATATGATGAAGCCGCAAGACACTTTGAAAACATTTTAAGAAGAGACGGTGATAATGTTCTTGCGTTAAGAGCTGCGGCATATACAAGAATTGTAATGGGAGATATTGAGTCTGCTCAAAGGCATTACGCAAGGCTGCTTACTCTTGTTCCCGAAAGCGCGGACTCAGGGTACAATCACGCTCTTGTATTGTATGCAATGGGCAGATACACTGACGCCGAAGAAGTTCTTGAAAGATTTCACATTGCCCTTATGGAGAACAGCGATAATCTGTTACTCTACGCTCGCTGCCGTGCCGCTCTTAACAAGGTTGAAGCAATTGAAAGTTATGCAGCCTGGCTTGAAACAAATACAAGTCCAAAAGTACGCTACGAATACGGTCAAACCCTTGAAAAACATGAGTTCTACGCAAGAGCGCTTGAAGAATATAGACGCGCTTATTCAGATTCAACTGCCGCGTCTGCAGATCCTAAAAGAAGTGATATTCGATTTGCAATTGCAAAGGTTTTGTTAATTGCGGACGGCTCATCAAGAGAAGGAATTACCGAGCTTCAGGGAGCAGTTACTGAAGGATTTAATAATGCCGCGGCTGTTGAAGGACTATTAACAAGAGTCAGTGCAGCTAACAGGGATTCAATTAGAAATATTATTGGTACCATGCGTCAGGCGGCGGAAGCACCATCAGAAGCCAACCCTTAATGTTGTTCCCAATTGTACGTCAAAAGTAAATGTATTCGTATTTTGATTTTCGTTGAATCGCATTTTTATAAACGCGGTGAAATTTAATCTTCCAAGAATTCTGATTATTTCTTCGTGCCCAAGAATAATACTCCATCTTAAATCATCAAGCGTTTTGTCAAATATGATTTCCAGCGTTTCCCTTCTTAACTGTTCATAATTTCTGCCAAAAACTGACGAAAAACTTTCCCAATTCTGGTTCTCGATTGAAGAAGAAACCCAATTATAAAAAATGCTTAAAAGGCTTCTTGTTGTAGGCGCTTCCCATGATGCCGAAAAACTTTCAAGCCAGTAGCCGTCTGTGCGCATTGTAAATGTATTTGTAAAATTTAAAACGCCTCCCGTAAAACCTCTAAAACCCGCATTTGCCACAGATTGAATTCTCCAGACAGGCGCATCATCTCCTGATAATATAATCGCAGTTTCTATTCCATGTGAAAATTCATCCGTTTGATAAAAATTAAAAATTGGCGTATTTCCCATTGCGCCGAACATGTTAATGGACGAAAAACCAAAACTTCCTCCAATGGTTAGATTATCCGCCCTTGTATCCAGTTTTTCTTCCAAAAGTCTTTCCAATCTGAAATTAATTCTTGACGGAACAAAAAAAGACGCTAAATTATACGAAGAAGGCAAGCCAATCCTAACGCTGAAATGATCATTAAAGGAAGTATACTGTGAAAAATTTGCAGACGGAGAGTTATTCAGGGCATTATCCATTGCGCTGTCCAATTCAGGCGCAAACAGCGAATAAAACGGAAAAACGCTCCAAAGATTAAATGAATCGTTTACACTTTCAAAAAATTTATCCGCATCATCCAATACGCTGTTTCCGGAATGGAAAATATGTTTTTTAAATTGACGCCCTGCTCTGAAATTTAAATTAGTCCTTCCAAAAATAACAGGTATATCAAGAAAAACTGAATTTTCTGATATTGTAAGATTATTCGCTCCCGTATAATTTGTATTTCCCTGAAACGAAAGAACAGCTCCTACAGGTCTTGTTCTTTGGGTAATTATAACTTTCGATATCGTTCTTCTTGTATCGGTATTCTCTCCAATATCGGGAATAAGAGGTATAAACGATCTAAGCCACAAATCGCCGTAATTTTCATTTTCTTCGATTCGGGATTGTTTTGTCCAGATTGCTTCCGTACTAATCAGAATGGAAGGAATATATTCATTTCCAGGCCTGAAACCGGCGCTGATATCCCAGCTTTGCCTAAGCCTGTTAAATTCATAAAGCGCATCTGCGTTAAATCTTGCATGAAAATTTGATGTAAAAGCCATATCAAATGTATGACGCGCTGTGTTTGTAAACGGAGACGCAAAAAATGATTCTTTAAATGAAAACGCTCCAATTGTTCTTGATATTTCATGATCTGCGCTCCATAAAAATGTTTCATCTGCGGCTGTCAATGCCAAATTACCGGATATATTTATTCCAAATAACGAAATCTTTACATTTGTACGCGATAAAATATTACCGTAAACATTGGAAATATCCGTATCGCTTTCCACTATCGCTTCTGTTTCAAGCGCCGTGCTAATCGAAAAATCTTCAAGTACAGATATCCCTCCGATTGATAAAAAAGCGCCCGGTCTTGAGTAACTTATAACAGCGCCTGCGTTCATTCTGTATAACATGATTGGATTTTCAAGGATTATTTCGTCAATAAAAACAGTACCTGCGTCAAGGGACTGCAATGTATTTTCAGGATTAATTAACATTAAAATATAACTTGTTCTTACGGAATTATCTAACGCAGAGTTTATTCTTCTGTAAACGGGCGGTTCAATCTCTTCGTTAAAGCCATCAACAATTATTCCTATATTATCACCTTGATACCTAATGGTAACTTTTTTCCATTGATTAAAATTATTTTGGGTAAATGCCCTTAATGGAATATTTGCTTCCAGCTGGGGATTTAAAATTGAACTTTCTCCTGATGTAATAATAAATCTTAACGTTCCGCCGTCACTGTTTAATTCCTGCGCTTTAACAAAAAATGATAATTCCCTGTAATCAGAAAGCGGAATTTCTGTAATTCTTCCGTCAATTCCTGCACTCACTCCTGGCTGTAAATCCTGCCAGTTAATTTCCAAAACTCTCTGCGTATTTTGAACGGGATGGAGCCTGTTTATAATGGACGAATAGGCTGTTTCCAGCGTATTAACTGCGATTTCAATTGTTTCAGACGCTGTAACATGATTTGTTATAGGATTAATATTATTATTTTCGTATGTTATTGCCCTGAATACGGAGCTTCTTATTACCGGAGGCGCCATCATAACGCGCCTGGACACTTCATTTTCCAATCCATTATAAAGAGCAATTACGCGCATAAAACCTGCGTTTGCCAATTTTCGTCTGTCTTCGTCATCAAGCCTAAAACGCGCAATTGTATAATTACCGGAATTAAAATAAAGGGAAGAAGACGCAGTATTTTCAGGAAGAAGAGACTTCTCCCATATTAAATCTAAATTTTCCGTAAACTCAAAATCACTTCCGCTTAACGCGCCGATTTGAATTATTAATTGAAAACCATCAGGAGGAGGCGTATCGTAAATTCTAAAAGGTATTTCAATTTCAGAAGCGCGGGATAAAAAATCGGCGTTTGCTCCCAGTGGAATTTGATACCCTGTCCATTCGCCGTTTGCCAGAATGAACTCGGCTGTTAACGTATGGGTGTTTCCAAGCTGCGAATCTCTTACAGGATAGGGTTTATTTATTCCTGTTACAACAGGCGCATTCCATTCAATCGGCATCAGGTTTGAGCCTAATACATTATTGTTAAAATAATTTCGGTAAATTAAATCTACGCGGTTTTCCATGTTTAATCTTGTTCTGTCTGTAAAACTAAATGGATGCGAAATAAACGCTGTTTCATGAACAGAAGGCAATGTTGTTTCGTATCCTTCCATTCCGGCGGCGCGGTAAAGTCCTGTAGTATCGGTTTCCACTACCGAAAAACCGCCTGTAATATGCGCGTTAAAATTATCAAAATTCCACCCCGCTTTTGCGCTTATACCCACCATTCCGGTACTTTGAGAACTTTCCTGCGAAAAAGAATCATCGGTTAAATTCCATCTTAAGCCCAATGCCGCCTGGGCAGAAAATGTATTCGCATTATTGCTGTAAAGCGCGCCAATACCTGCCGCAATGCTTCCAAAACGCAAGCCGTCTGTTCTTTTTAAATATGATATGCGAATAGTTTCATTCGGACTTACTGTACTTTGAATAATAACTTCACCTGAAGACTGATTATAATTAAAATTTGAATCCTGGATGCCGCTTCGCCATACCTGTACTGAACCGGGAATAACATCGGTGCCGATAAAATATCCGCTTGTTGAGCTGTAATTTGTAAAACGCAGCGTTATATCGCCGGGAAAAGAAACAATCGCAGGAAGATAAATTTCCGCAGCTTCGCCAATCAAAGGCCAGCGGCTTTGCACATCACGTCTTGACGTATTATTTTCTGTCTGCACAAGTTCGTAAATCGCTCTTCTGCTGCCTGCAGTCAGTGAAAGCCAATTATCTGTAAACATGGAATTATCCATCTGAACAAGTTCATATCCTTCTATTTCTCTTCCTGTAGAAAGTCTTACAAGCGCCGCCCTTTCCGATGTGCTTGACGGCGCGTCATAAATATTTCGTCTTTCAAAAGGCGAAAATGTTCCTCTCTGGTATATGATCAAAACGGGAGTTCCATTAATCGTAAATGACCAGTGGTTCGACTGAGCGCTGTCCCAGCACTGAGGATAATCATTAAGATTGATGTTTACATTTCCTGAATTAAACCATTCCTGAACATCGCGTAAAAATCCTGAACCCGGCACATTATAACTTCCCAGATCGTTTTTATTTGTCTTTGAATATGCGACTGCGATCATGGTGTCTGGTCTTATGCTCATTTCCAAAAGACCATGTTCCCTGGAAAAAGCATATTCACTTGACGGCGCAATCCTCCATCTTCGTCCGTTAGGTTCAACAATCGCGCCCCTGACATCTTCTATGTAAACGATAATATCTGACTCAATTTGAATATCAGGCAATACGAAGGAAACACCGTGAACAGAATCAGCAGGTGAAACATCGGTATACGTTCTTTCTCTGCTTCCTGTAAAGGTGCGCTCTTCCCTGGAAGCTGTGTCATACCGGATTAAAGCGTGAACGCTTAAATTTTCAAGGCCAAACCGGCTGTAAAACCCAAATGACGCGGGAGAATCTCCGCCAAGGTCCATATACGGAAACGACGGAAAATCAAGTCCTGTATTTCCAATTCCCGCATACTGTAAAAAATTTCCGGGCTGTCCCTGATACCCTGCTCTATACGTATTTTGGCTTGAGTCATCCAGAAAATTTGCTTCTACAAACCATCTTTCGTTTATCCAAAGAGCCATTGTTAAATCAACTTCCTGTTTAAAAAGTAAAGGCGTTTCAGGCGAGGCAAAACCGGTTCCCACAGGAGAAACAAAAAAACCCAGATTACCCAAAAGCTCGCCTTTCCATGAACCTGTCAAAAAAAGAACTACACTTGCGTCTCCCAGTGAATGTCTCATAAATTCTCTTGGGTCTTCATTTAAAATGCGTCTTCGCAGTTCGTCCATGCTCAGCTCTGCCGCGCTTTCTTCCTGGGCAAATATTACGGATATACTTAGCAAAATGAGTATGACTGCTGAACACTTACGCAAGATATGCATCTTATGATATAATAACTGTAATTTCATGGTTGTTTCAATGATTCAGATAATATTTGAGATTCCTGATTCCGTTAATATCAAGGAAAAAAGGCGCGTCATAAAGTCAATAATTGACAAAATGAAGCGGCGTTTTCATTTAAGCGCCGCTGAAGTTGACCTTCAGGATTCTCTTGCTTTTTGTCAAATCGGAGGAGCGCTTGTGTCAAACTCCCGTACTTTTGGAGAATCTGTTCTTCAAAAGGCGTTTACCATGATAGAAAAAGAAACTTCTGTCCGTATTCAGGACATGAAGATACACTCGGAGGAATTTTAATGAAGGCTCGCCTGGTTCTAATAATTGCAATTGTTATATTATTTAATTCATGTATAGGCGTCTCTTTTGACATTCAGTTTAACAGGGACAGCTCCGGAAGACTAACAATGGAATACCGCATATCGCGTATATTGTTAAGTATGGGTGAACTTGACGGAAACGAAATGCTTACAATAATTCCGTTTCAGCGCGGAGATATGGAAAGAATGCTGGAAGGAGTTCCCGGCACAAGACTTGTTTCATATTCCAGAAGGGAAACATCTTCCGACATTTATATAAACGCGTCAATTGATTTTCCGGATGCAAACGCTCTTACGTCTCTTTTATCTTCCAACACGGGTAATGTGTCAATTGCAAATAACGGCCAGGCAGGCAGCATTAATATTATAATTCTGGATGAACCTTCACCGTCTCAATATGACGAAAACATGATGCGTTTAATGAAATCGGCGTTTGAAGGCTATAATTTTGCCATTAATTTAAACTCTTATGCACCTTCTTCTGTTACAGTTACAAACGGCATCGGAGCCGCGTCCTCAATTCCGGCGCAAGCGGCAGTATCACAGGGAAGGAGATCATCATTTACAATGAAGATGATGGATATTCTTGAGCAGCCTGACGGAATTGGAGTAACCTTTAACTGGTAACGCCAAGCACTTCTTTTAGCTTTAGAATTTCCCAGCTTCGTTTTTTTGCTTCCTTAAAAAGGACGCGATCCGGATTTACCGCGACAGGATTACCGCAATATTCCAAAAGGGGAATATCCGTATATGAGTCAGAATAAAAATAAACGTCTTTCGCCTTTATTTTATTTTTTTCCATCCATTCCTGAGCCGCTATTTTCTTTTTTAATCCAAAAAAACTAAAGCTTTCAAGATTTCCCGTTGTTTTGCCGTCAGCATATTCCATCTTTGTCGCCAAAGAGCCTGTGATATTAAAATATTTTTCCAGAGGACTTATAATAAAATCAAATGAAGATGTCGCGAATATTACGCGTTCATTTCTTTTAATCGCTTCATGTATAAGATTGTAAGCGCCTTTGTATATATTTTTTTTAATATATTCATTAAAGCAAGTGCCGGAAATTTCTTCCAATTCACTTCGGTTAATGCCTGACAATCTTTTAACGGTGTTTTCGATAAAATCATTGTCCGGAGATGATAATTTATATTTTATTAGATCTACAAAAAGATGGCTTACCTGTGAAAATTTAATAACTTTCTTTTTTAAAGCCAATTTAATAAAATATTCCGCTGTTGTTTTTCTTACTATTGTTTTGTCAACATCAAATAAATGTACTTTCATAAAAAATCCAGATATTTACATTCCTTTTGTGCCTGCTGTGTATAAATACCGCGCATTTCTTCAGGCAATAAAAGCGCAAGCTGCCCCATAACTTCTTCCAAAATCAATTCACGTTCTTCCTTGTGCGGTCTTCCATCAAAATTTATGCGGAAAGGCCGCCCTGCTCTAAAATGAAATTTCGTACGCTTCAGTTTCTTAATGTTTTTCCAGACATCTTCTCCTCCATGATGCGCAACCGGAAGTATAGGCACATTTGCTTCAAGCGCAAGCTGAATGATTCCTGCCTTGCCTTTCCCCAAAACGCCGTTTTTGCTTCTGGTTCCTTCAGGCGCAACGCACATATAAAACCCGCTGTCTATCGCTTCTATTACGTGTTTAAATGATTCCGTAAAAGCGCCCGATCTGTCAATAGGAACAGCTTTATAAGTGTTAAATAAAAACGCAAAAAACGGATTTTTCCACGTTTCTGCTTTTACAAGACCGGAAACATGCAATGGATAGCTGTGAGAAACCAAAATCGGAACTTCCAGAAAATTAATATGGTTAAAAATCACGATTAACGGTCTATTATTGGAAAGCGCCTGTACAAATTCGCGGCAGTCAATCTTACAGATCATATTTAAAATACTTTTTAAAAAGAAACTTACAACTGCTCTTCTGAATTCCATATCAAGAACCTAAAAATCTTAACGCGCCCGGAAAACAGATAATATCAAGTTCCTTACCGTCATGGCAAACAGTCTCTCCGTCACAATGAACTGCCATTGAACCTTCCAAAGCTTTAAGATGAAATTTTGAGCCTCTTGCCATATGTACGCCTTCGCATTGGCTTTGAGTTCCTTTTGTATAATGCGAGAATATTTTCATTAAATACGATCTTTTTTCAGGATGTTTTACATAGCAGATATCAAGAAGACCATCGTCTATAATTGCATTCGGCCCCATGAAAAAACTTCCGCCCATGCGCCTTCCGTTTACAACGGAAACGAGAACGGCAGGAAGGGTTACTTCTTCGTTGTCATGGCGTATTTGAATAACAGGTGACGGCTCGTAACGCGCAAGCATTATAAGAGCGCCAATCATATACGTAAGACCGCTTTTTATTTTCATTTTTGCCGCTTCAAATCCAACTTTTGTATCAAAGCCTATTCCAACGCCGTTTATAAAATATCGCCCGTCAGGAAAAAAGCCGCCTTTAACCATACCAACATCCAGCGGACGAACTTTTCCGTTAAGTATAATTTCTACTGCCTTTTCAACATCAACAGGCAAATTGGGCGTTGCAGAAAAATCATTTCCTCTTCCGATTGGAATTATTCCAAAAAGCGGCGGCTTTTCTGATGTTTTTTTTCTTGTAAGAAGACCGTTAATAACTTCGTTACAGGTTCCGTCTCCGCCTGCGGCTACTATAACATCTTCTTCCTGAATCGGCAAATTTTGCAGCATTTCAATTGCGTGACCAGGCGAGGCAGTTAAAAGTATCTGATGCTTCCGTCCGCTTTCGTTTAGAAATTTTTCTATTTTTGGACGCTGTCGGATTGCTTTTCCCTTACCGGCTGCAGGATTCAATATGATCCATATGTTCCCTTGTTCCATAGCTGCATTGTAACATGTTTATCATAAAAAGTGGATTCTTTTAAGAAAAAATCATCCTGCTTTTACAGTCCGCAATGCCTGTTTTACGGAAAAAATACGTGTTTATCTGATCACGCCACTCTTTTGCATTGATTAACTGTCGTTCAAAACGCGAAAAAACCGATTCATATACTTCTTTTTCCAGAGTTTCTTTCAGGCTCTTCCATTCTTCAGCTATTTCGCATATTTCATCGTATCCATTAAAATGGTTTTCATAAATGTTTTGTAAAAGAGTCTGTCCGTTTTTCATTATGAAATCGTAACGAAGCCTGTGAAAAAAGAGAATCAGGTTCTCGGGGCATGTTGATTTATCAGAAAAAATCGCGGCGTTTTTTTCTGAGTACTGCTGTGTGTAACCGGTTCCGGAAAGTGTACGGTCTATACCGATTGAAGAAGCGTCTGCGCGATGATATGTGCCCCACCTGCTGAATTCATATCCTTCAATATTGGGACCGTAATGAGAAGCGGGAGTTACCATAAAACAAACGCCGAACGGCGCGTTGCATTTTTCATATGCGGGATATGATTTTAAAAGTATTTCTTCTATTTTTTTTGCAGTCTCTTCTTTTCCAAAAGACAGAACGCTCCATTCATTCGCTATTTTTTGCGCAGTTATCGCCGGGTTCCACGTTAATCTGCCGTAACCATAAAGATTTGCCTGCGCCAAAGTATGCCCCGTCCAATTATTATCAAGACCGGTATTTACAACAGCGGCAAATCCTTCAATTTTTGACTCACCTTCTTTATATTTACCGATTAAATCAATAATTCTGTTTTTATTCGGCTCTTCATTATTTAAGGTGTCAAACCTTACAATATCCTGCCATACATGCGGAAGATAACAAAGATCGATCTGATGCCCTGTATACTCCTGCGTTATCTGCAATTCCATAATATGACGCGTTTTTAAAAACGCGCCGAAAAGAGGCGATACAGGTTCCCTAACCTGAAAATCATACGGGCCGAATTTAATCTGAAGGATTACATTGTCATTAAAAGAGCCGTCGAGCGGTTTAAAGTGATCATACGCAGCTCTTGCGCGATCAAAGCTGTGATCGCGCCAATCCTGCTGACAATTGTAAACGAAACAGCGCCAGATAATTTCGCCGCCAAAGGGTTTAACCGCATTTGCGAGCATATTCGCTCCGTCTGCATGAGTGCGGTTATACTGAAACGGACCCGGCTCGCCTTCGGAATCCGCTTTCACCAAAAATCCTGCCAAATCAGGAATATATTTATAGACGACAGCCGCCCTCTCTTTCCACCATGCGGCAACTTTATCTGAAAGCGGATCTGCCGTTAGGAGTTTTCCAAGAGACCACGGCGCTCCGAAGTTAATGCTTATAAAGAGCTTTATTCCGAATCTGCGAAAAATGGCAGCTAACTTAGCGGCGTCTTTTAAATATTTATCTGTTATAAGTAATTTCGCATTTCCTTTTACGTTTACATTATTAATGGAAAGCCTGTTAATGCCTATAGACGCTAAAAGACGCGCATAGTCTTCGATACGGTTACTGTCAAAATCAAAACAGCCTGATTTGTAAAAAAGCGAACCGCCTGCGTATCCGCGTTCAACTGTACCGTCAAAATTATCCCAATGATTTATGATTCTTAACGGAGAAACAGGCTCTTCCTTTAGTTCAAAACCGTTTCTTAATTTACCCTGAGCAAGAAGAAAAAGAAAACGAAATACTCCGTACAAAAGCCCGCAGTCGTCCGCTGCGCAGATTAAAATTTGACTATTGGTTACGCTTAATGAAAAACCTTCGGGTTTAAGATTTGAATCAATATCAAGGAATATGCCGCTGTTTTTTGTATCTGCCTTATTTTTTACTTTTGGATTAATTCCCAAAAGCCTTTCCATACCGCAAGTTAATTCCTTAACAGCCTGAGACGCCACTTCACTTCCCTTCACGGCGTAAACGACATCCGGAATATTAATACCAGGAGAAATTTTTCTTTTTTGCAGCCAGCAGTCATACTCTTTTAACATAACCTTTCCTTAATTGTTCTTTTTTATGGCTTCCCATAAGCCCGATAAATAACTTAACCCGATTGCCCTGTCATAAAGACCGTAACCTGGAACCGATACCTCTCCCCATATTTGCCTTCCGTGATCCGGGCGAAGGGGCCCGTCAAAGCCGATGTCGTATAACGCTTTCATTATTTCGTACATATCCAAAGAACCGTCGCTTGAAAGATGCGCAGATTCTTCAAAATCAAAAGGCGCGTTATGTTTTACATTACGCACATGCGCAAAGTGAACTCTGCCCTTTAAACTTCTTATAATGCCGGGAATATCGTTATCAGGATTTGTTCCAAGACTTCCCGAGCAAAGAGTAAGACCGTTATAAGGGTTGTCAACAAGTTTAACAAGTCTTAAAAGATCGTTTTTATTTTTCATTATTCTTGGAAGACCAAAAACAGACCATCCAGGATCATCAGGATGCATACCCATTTTAATTCCATATTTTTCGCAAGCGGGCATAATGGCTTTTAAAAAATATTCAAGATTTTTAAAAAGAGCGTCTTCGTCAATACCCTGATACATTTTAAAAAGTTCTTTTATTTTTGCCATGCGTTCAGGTTCCCAACCCGGCAAAAGGCATCCGCCTGCTTTTTCCTGCATTACTTCAAACATATTATCAGGATTTATTTTTTCTACAAGTTTGTGATCATAAGACATTACAGACGCGCCGTCAGGACGCAGCTTCGCAAGATCTGATCTTGTCCAGTCAAAGACAGCCATGAAATTATAACAGACAAGATTTATGCCCGCCTGTGATACAATTTTTAAAGTGTCAATATATCTTTCGATATACATATCGCGCTCTTTAGACCCTGTTTTTATTGAATCATGAACATTTACGCTTTCAATTCCGGCAATACTTAAACCTTCGTCTTCTACAATTTTTTTAAGAGCAAGGAGTTCTTCTTTTTTCCATTCTTCGCCCGGCTGTTTGCCGTACAGAGTCGTAATTACTCCGTTAATTCCCGGTACCTGACGAATTTTGTCGAGAGTTACAGGATCAAAGCCGGGTCCAAACCAGCGCATTGTCATTTTCATTTTTTTCTCACTTTACCTTAAAGCAGCAGGATGCAGAGGTCAATTTTTCTGAATACGCGCGAAGCTCTACGGCAGCGCCTGATTCTCCTGCCTTGATCATTACCAAAGCTTTTCCGGCTTTAGTTACAGTTTTTGGCAGTGTAAATCCAAGATTTTGATTTAGATCCGAAGAACACGCGCCAAGTAAACCGGCGTCTCCTTCCAATGCAAAATCGATTAATAGTTCCTCGTTGGGACATAAATCGCCGTTTTTATCTACGATGTTTACTTCGATGTGCGCTATGCCTCCGGGTTTTAATTCTTTCTTATCCGCGACAAGTTTTATTTTTTGCGCTTCAAGCGAAGTCTTAAGCGCAAAGGAGCAGACTTCTTTTTCCTTGTTTAATCCTTTTACTTCGATATTACCGTATGTATATTCAAGAGGCCAATCTATTATTCCGTTTTTAAAATCCTTTTTTTTGCGCCGTCCCATTTTTTTTCCGTTAACCCATAATTCCGCTTCTTCGCAGTTTGTAAAAATCGCGGCGGTTACGTTTCTTCTTTCAAAATAAGCATGATTAAGATGCGAAGAAAGCTGCGGGAACGACCAGCGTCCGCGGGCATAATCAGGTTTTAAATGCTGGTCATAAAAAGCCATATAGATTAAAGGCTCTTCTGTCCAAATGCTCTTTCTAAAATACGCGTTTGGCTTTAAAAAACCGCAAATGTCTATAATTGATCCTGCCCATCCTTTTGCAGGCCAGGGACACTCGCCAAGATAATCAATTCCTGCCCAGATAAACTGTCCTATTACATTGTCATTTTCCAAAACAAACTGCCACGGATTTTTATCGCACACGTCTTCGAAGTTTGTCCCTACGCTTGAATAATACTCGTAACATTCCGTTCCGATGATCGGCTTTTCTATTCCTTTTGTATAATGTTCGTATAACGGCTCATGGTAATTAAATCCCAATACGTCAACATCTTTTGTCATTTTTTTTGTAAGCTTTACAAGTTCTTCAGGCGGCAAGCCGACAAGGCTTCTTGGATTTGCGTGAGGTGCAAGAGCGCATGTTACGGGACGATCGTCAAGAGAGCGCACGATATCGCAAAGTTTTTTTTGAATCGCAATCATGCTGTCCTGCCCCTGATTTTCAACTTCGTTTCCGACGCTCCACATAAATATTGACGGATGATTTCTGTCGCGTAAAATAAAATCGGTTAAATCGCGCTGTGCGTCTTCATCAAAATGAGCGGCATAATACCCGCTTTTCCATTTATCAAAACATTCGTCCATTACGTAAAATCCCATTTCGTCGCAAAGATCCAAAAATTCTTCTGCAGGAGGATTATGACTCGTTCTTATCGCGTTACACCCGATGCTTTTTAAAATACTTAAACGGCGGCGCCAAATATCATCATAATACGCAGAACCTGCGCTCCCCGCGTCGTGATGAAGACACACGCCTTTTAATTTTACTTTTTCGCCGTTAACTGTCATGCCCTTGTTATAGATAATTTCGATGGAACGAATGCCGAAGGAAACTTCAACAGGAACTGAAGATTCATTATCATCCTGTATTTCCAAAACAGCGCGGTACAAATTGGGATTCTCTGCCGACCACAATGCAGGATCTTTTAAAGTTATGGTTTGCTTTACAGATAATTCATTCCTGCCATTAAAATTAAAAGGCGCTTTATCTTCCATAAGGCATTTATTGTCGGGAGTTATTATTTTTATTTTTAAAAACGAACCGCCCGAACCTGCGCTTTGTGTCTTTTCTTTTGTTCGCGCAGATGCAGAAATTCTTTTTATTATTTCTGTTGTAATATTTACTTCGGCCTTTTTTTTATCTTTGGACAGTTCTGCCTTGACTTTTATACCCCACGTTTTTATATGCACAAGCGGCAGAATCTTTAATTCGGCATTACGGTAGAGGCCGCTTCCCGAGTACCAGCGATCGGGATCTTCGCAGCCGTTATCAAGGCGTACAGCAAGGAGGTTTTTTCCTTCCTTAACAAAATCGGTTATGTCAACTTCAAAACTTATATATCCGTTGGCGCGTTTTCCGGCTTCTTTTCCGTTTACATAAATTGTGCTGTTTCGATACGCGCCGCCAAAATAGATGTATACGGCTTTATCATCAATATTTTGAAGAATAATCTCCTTTCTGTACCAACAAACGCCTTTCCAGTCAAAAAAACCCTGCATATTTCCGGGTTTCCAGCCGCCTGTTTCTCCCCTTAAAAAAGGACTGGAAATTACCCAGTCATGCGGTAAATCAAGGAGTTTCCATGTTCTGTCATTAAAATTTATGTTCCTGGCATTTTTTACATCGCCATGTAAAAATTTCCAGTTTTGGTTAAATATGTTCATTGCCGTATTATACCATAGATATAATTGTTGATAAATATACAATACAATGATATCATTGCAAAAGAGGTATTGAAGATGAAAATAAAAATTATATCCATTTTAATTGTGGTTTTTGTTCTCTTTAGCTGCGGTACAAGCAATACGTCAGGTACAGCAAATCCTGCAGCGGCGAGTCAGGATCAAGCTCAGAATCACTTTAATTTCCCGCTTAAAACAATATATCAGGATTATTTTCCGATGGGAAACATCGTTAATAATAATTATCTAAGAGGCGAAGCTTTTGAAATTTTAAAGGCGCATTTTAATGTTGTTACAAGCGAAAACAATATGAAACCCGATCACCTCGCTCCGCGCGAAAGGGGCGGACAATACAATTGGACATCTGCCGACAATCAGGTCAGGATAATGGCAGAAAACGGCATAAGGGTTCACGGTCACACTCTTGTCTGGCACACTCAAACTCACAGATGGATGACAGAAGGAACACCTGAACAGGTCAGGCAGAATTTGGTCAACCATATTATTACCGTGCTTGCTCATTTTAAAGGAAGAATTACTTCATGGGATGTTGTCAACGAAGCTGTAAGAGAAAGAGTAAACCCCGGTGAAAATTACGAACTTTGGAGAAACCACCTTCGCACGGAAAGCGGCTGGCTTCAGGCGCTTGGTCCTGATTATATTGAAATTGCATTCAGGGCAGCAAGAGCCGCAGACCCTGATGTTAAACTTTATTACAACGACTACAATCTGGACAATTCAAGAAAAGCGCAGGTTGTCGCGAACATGATCAGGGATATTAACGCAAAATACAGGGCGGAAGGCAACACCAGAAACCTGATTGAAGGAGTCGGTATGCAGGCGCATTACGGACTTACAACAAGCGTTCCGGGCGTGCGCGCATCAATGGACAGATTTATCGCCATAGGGATTGAAATATCAATAAGCGAACTTGACGTTGAGGTAAGAAGCGTCGGGAGCGGATCATTTGGAACCGGAAACTCAAGACGTTTGAGCGAAATGGAACAAAGACAGCAGGCGATAAAATACGCTGAACTCTTTTTGCTTTTCAAGGAATACAAAGATCATATTGCCCGCGTAACTTTATGGGGTATCGATGACGAACATAGCTGGAAATCACTTGGAAACCCGTGTCTCTGGGATGCCCGCTTAAGGCCAAAACAGGCATTTTTTGCAGTTGTTGATCCGGCTCAAGCTTTGGGTTTATGAGAATAATTGTCAACATGGCTGCGTTTGCGGCCATATTTTTAATTTTTAATACATGCGGCTCAAGCGGTAATTTTAATCAAATGTCAGATACCAATACTTCGGACGAAATCGAAGAAACAATCAATATAAATTTTAATGAGTACAGGCAGGTAATTGACGGCTTCGGCGGATCAAACGCGTGGGCAAGGCTCCCTGATAATCCTCAAACCGCATCTGCCATTGTAAAGCTTCTTTATTCAAGAACCGAAGGAATGGGCTTTACGATCCTTCGTAACAGAATTCCTTTTAGGGAGCGTCTTCCCGGCGACAACAGCCCGGGTCTTAACGATGGTTTTATTACAAGAAATGGTGATCATACATATTCGTATACAGAAAATACCGACGGAACAAAAACATTTAATCTTAACTGGAATAGCTGGGATTTATCGGGAACAAGAAATCTTATAAGGCAAATAAAAAATCTTGGTAACGATGGTCCTGAAGAACTTGTAATAATGAGCACTCCATGGACTATGCCGAATAATCGCGTAACGCAGTGGAAAGAAGACATTACAGGTTTAAGGGGAAATCTTAACTATACAATGGACTGGTCAAGACCGGATATTTGGGGACGTTTAAAAAGAGCGCATTATAATGATTATGCAGATCTTCTTGCCGATTATGTTTTAAATTTTGAATCAAGAATGGGACACCCGCTTTCCATCCTTTCTGTTCAAAACGAACCAAACTGGAAAGTTGAATATGAATCGGCATACTGGAGCGGAACCGATCTTAGGGATTTTATCAGAATAATTGCAAATCGTTTTCCAATGAAAGGCATCACAGTCGGCGAAGGCGGTATCGGAATAATGATGCCGGAGTTTGAAAATTTTAACGTTAATTTTAATGATATGATAAGACCTTCACTTGAAGACCCTGTATCGGAAAGAGCAATAACTCACATTGCTCTTCATCAATATAATGGCGCAAACGATTCTTCTTCAAGAGCCGGAGCATTGGAATTTCCTGGTATAATCGAGTCGGGAAAACAATTTTGGCAGACAGAAGTATCGGGTTCAGGTACTCATATTCCGCCTGGAACCGGAATTGACAACGCTCTTTACTACGCGAGAATGATTCACTGGGATATGACTTTATCCCAGACAAACGCGTTTCTTTTTTGGTGGCTTTGGACAAGTAATCCGAGCGATACAACCGGCAGTTTAATAATCGCAGACGGAAACAGAGTTACTCCTCACCACAGATTGTACGCAATGGGTCAATATTCACGCTTTATACGCCCGGGATGGCGCAGAATTGAATGCGATGATAATCCTTTGTGGGGCGTTTTTTCCAGCGCGTACAGAAATCCGCAGACCAAAGAAATCGCCATTGTAATAATCAATGACAGATTTGCAGAATCAACACTTTCATTGAATTTATCGGGAGCCGAGTTTGACAGGCTTGACGTATGGCGCACATCAGAAAGCGAAAAAATGCAGCTTCTTGGCAGGCAAAGAACATCAGCCGGTGTAACCAGCGTTGTGCTTCAGCCAAAAACAATGATCACGTTATACGGAAGAGTGAAATAATTTTTTTCCTTATCTTTGATTTTGTCTTTCTTCAAGAGCTTCCATTATTCTGTAATAGGCGGGTTTTGCGGTGCTTACCGTCCTGCCTTCAAAAATTAACGGTTTACCTCTTGCGCGCCAGCTCTGTTCATCAAATACGCCCCAAAATGTTACTCTTTCTATGATGTCAGAATTATCCATAAATAACCTGAAGTAATCCGCGTAAAGAAGCGACGATGAAAGTTCTCCAACATACATGACAGGAACATTATTTCTATAATCGCTCCAGCTTTGAGAAAGCAAATCAAGTTCACTTATGGAAATTTTTACACCTAACGGCCTGAATAAATTAATGCTGTTTCTGATATTTCCAGTTAAAACGCCTATATTGTGATGACTTTGCATTCCTATACCTTCAATTAAAAGACGATTCTCGTTTGGATACGCGGCTCTGTAACGTTCGTTTACATCCCGAACCATGTTACGCACCATTGTGGCTTTTCCTGTCTGATCCAAATTATAATCATTGTAATAAAGAATCGCATTCGGATCCGCAAGACGGGCTGCAAGAAATCCTTCGTAAACAAAATCTGAACCAATCGCGACAAACCATGGATTGGGCGACTGGTTATCTCCTGTTGTTCTCATCGATGTTCTCCAGTCATTAAAAGGGCGGACTCCGTCAGGAAATATTTCATTTAAAACATCCCATGAATAAATCCTTCCCCTAAAATGAGTAACAACATCTGTAATATACTGCCTCATTGCTTCAAGAGCGGCGTCTCTGGGCTGTCTTGCAATATCTCTTTGCCAATCCGGTATCTGACTGTGCCAAAGAAGCGTATGCCCCACTACTTTTAAACCTGATTCAATAGCCGCGTTTACCATTCTGTCCGCTGTAGTAAAAGTGTATATTCCTCTTGCTGAACTTAATCTATATGGCTTCATGTCGTTTTCTGCTGTTAATATATTATAGTGACGCGTAAGACGCGCATTTGTAACGCCGGATGCTCCAACATCGGAAGGATTAAAAATATTTCCAAACATAAAAAAGCTGCTGAACTGATCCTTCATGGGCGGAAGATTCATCATGTCTTCCCGCACAGCGTCAGATGATGACACAGACGATGAAGTGCATGAATTTAAAAGTAATACCGTAAATAAAAGCGCTAATAATTTATAAATGTAATTTGTTCTCATTTTCTGCCCCTTTTAAGTCCTTCTTCGATTAAGGCCTGCACAACCGGTTTTTCTTTATAGTTCTCGTCAAACATAAGCGGCCAATTTTTTCTGTTTGATACCGGAAAATTGTCAAGCCATGTATAGTTATCTGCAATACCCCATGTTGTAATGTTTTTAACGGCAGAATAAGAAGATGCCGCGCAAAAAAGATCCATGTATCTGTTTGCCTGTTCTTTAATTCTGTCTTCCGGTTTTAATTTAAAAAACTGTGATGCCTCTCTTCCTTCGCTCCATTCATAAAGCGAAATATCAACTTCAGTAAATTCAATTTCGAGTCCCAGCGCTGAATATTTTTCGATTGCATTTCTGATTATTTTTTCGTCGGGAAAATTATAATACCAGTGAGCCTGAATGCCGACTCCGTCAATCGGGACGCCTGCATCGAGCATTTCCGAAAGAAAACGCAATGAAACATCCATCTTTTCGCCTGATTCATTATTGTAATCATTGTAATAGAGTTTTGCATTTGGACAAATCTCCCTCATTTTTTTAAATGCAAACGCGAAAACGTCTTTTCCGCAGATTTTATACCAGTCACTCAGACGAAAACCTTTTTCATCGCCTTTTTCAATATCGATCGCCTCATTTAAAACATCCCATGAATAAACCACATCGCCATAACGGTTTGAAACGCTTAATATATGATCTTCAAGTCTTTTATAAAGTTTGTTTTTTGATACTGTCTCATTATTGTCAACAAACAGCCATTTTGGATTTTGGTTATGCCAAACCATCACATGTCCGCGCATCGGCATATTGCTGTTTCTTGCATAATCTGCGATATAATCGCATTCACCCCAGCTATACCTGTTTTCTTCGGGGTGAATACAGCCGAATTTCATTCCATTTTCCACAGTTAACGTAGAAAAATGCTTTTTAATAAGCAAATCATACTCTTCTTCCTTTAACATATCGCGGCAAACAGCAGCCCCAATATGAAAGGAATGTTTCCATGCATCCTTTAATCCAATATTCATATTAAAATTATTAATGAAATTATGGGATATGAACATAGGTAAAATGTACTATAGCATATATAAGTAAAATATTTTAGTATTAACTCATGGGAAGAACCGGACATACAAGGGTCCTAATTATTGATAATCACCCGCTTTTTTGCGCGGGTCTTGTTTCCTGTTTGGAAAAGCATAATAAATTCAATGTTGTCGGTATTACAGATAAAACGGAGACTGCAATAAAAATTGCAGAAAAGGAAAACCCGGCCTTTGTTATTATGGAAATTTTTCCGGGAAAAGAAAACGGAATGGATTTAATTTCAAAATTAAAATCCATTAATCCAGAGATTACAATTCTTGTAATTTCAATTAATGAAGAGCGGTTTTATTCAGAGAGGGTTTTACGCCTTGGCGCCAGAGGATACATTATGAAGACTGCGTCCTGCGAACTTGTAATGGAAGCAATATTTACCGTTTTAGGCGGCAAGGTATATTTAAGCGAAAACGAAAGAGAAAGAATTTTTCTCGCGCTGACTGATGAAAATAACCGCGGAATAAAAGACTGGCCTTTATCAATTCAGAAACTTTCAAATCGTGAGCTTGAAGTTTTTATGTTAATCGGAAAAGGATACAGCACAATTGAGATTGCATCCAGGCTTAGTCTAAGCACAAAAACAATTGACACGCACAAGGAACATATAAAACTAAAATTACACTGCGGCACTTCTCATGAGCTGCGTCAGCAGGCGATTAAATGGTCTAATCATTCCTTTTAATTTGTAATCCTTATGTCGTCAAACCATATTTGTACGCCTGATAAATCGCCGTGTTCGCTCACAAAATCCATCCTGTAAATGCTGTTCCATGAAAAATCTCCCTGCGGCGCCATCCACCTTGACGTTGAACTAATCCATGCGCCGTGTTCCTGCATATTTCTTAAAGGAATTCTGATTGTGTGCCAGTTTCCGTCAGGAACAAGAATTCTTTCATCTATCGTGTAACGCATGCGCCATGGTATTGACGATCCGCTTTCTCCGTTTACGAAACGCACATCAAAACGCGCCTGACCGCTGGCACGCGCTTTAAACTCCAGCACAAAACCGTCCCTGTAAAGAGAACTAAAATCCCTGCGTGAAATATCAAAATCAAACGAAAATGAATTATATTGATCCGGATTCGCCCAGCGTATTGCAAAATCACCGTTCACACGATTTGTTTCGTATAATGTAAAATCATAATCACCCCAGCTTGAAACTGAAACGTACTCCCTGTTTGGATAATCATCATATATTTGAAATCCTGTATTTAAAATTCTTTCCTCTCTTTGAGTTTGCGCGGGAGGATTAAACCCCATTGCGCTTACAAGATCGATATTTACATCATGGGCAAAACTTCCGTTTTGCGAATTAAAAATTCCGAATCCTCCGTAATAATCCCAGCTTGTCCATGAAATATTTCGCTTGTTTAAAGAGCGCGCAACGAAATCATACCATAAGATACGGTCAGTTCTTTTGCTGTTAACCATATAAACGCCGAACTCACCGCAAAAAACGGGAACATTTCGTTCTCTTGCAAATTCTATTACTCTTTCCAGAGAGTTATTAAGGTTTCTGAATTCAGCGTCTCTCCTATAGTTTGAAAGCGCGCCTTCAACCCATGTGCCGATTAAATTTGACGGCGTTCTCGGCATCGCTCTTGATATGCCGTTTACTGAATGCGGAAAAGGAACATTCGCAAGTCTTTCCAGTGACGGCTCGCCCCAGTTTGCGCCCTGATGCGTAAAAAGGTGCGGATCATAAAAATGGAACGTATAAATGAGATGGTTATCTGCATACCTTGGAAGCGCAGAAAGTTTTCTGATTGAATTATAATCTGTACCGCCGACAATTATTAATCGCTGCGGATCATGTCTTCTTATTGTTTCTATTGCCCTGCCCTGTACCTCACCCCATCTTGCGTCAGAGATGCCATGCGGTTCGTTTAATATTTCGTATAACACTAAACTGCTTCTGTTTTTAAAATGACGCGCTATTTGATCCCAAACAGGGAGTAAAATTCTGTCAATATCGTTACTCGTAGGCAGCACAGGGTCAAAGGAATGGTTGTCGATAATGATATACAAACCGTGTTTTTCTGCCCAGTCAACCGCAATATCAAGAAATCTGATTAAAAGAGGATCGATAATATAATTAGGAGCGCCGTTTGTCATGCTGTGCATTTTTACAGGAAGACGTATTACATCAACTCCAAGATTTTTTGCGTCAATAAAATCCTGCTCGGTGTACTTTGTAAATGGAATTGATCCTGCGGAATTTGTTTCAAACCATGCGGAAAAATTTACGCCGCGCGAAAAAGGAGCCGAGCGCGGAGCCTGATTTATGTCAAACGCTTCCCAAAACGCGTCACTGCGAAACATGGCTCTTACTTCTTCCAGCAGATCATTATCTTCGTCAGTTGAAAAACCTGCGCTGTTACAACCGCTAATTACGATCAAAGTCAGTAACAAATAAATTATTCTCATAAATCATTTAACCCCATCGCTTTTATAATATCTTTATCTAAATCGCCGGGAAACGCCCCTCTGTACTGCGTTTTAAATATTCCAAAACCGCCGAAATAATCCCAGCATGCCCAGGAAATATTTCTCTTTGCAAGTTCGCCGCATATAAATTTATACCATCTTACGCGATCATCCTGCGGACTTTGAATCATAAATACGCCGAACTCGCCGCAGAATATCGGAACATTTTTTTCTTTTGAAAAATTTAAAGCTTTATCCAAAGTGCCTGATATTGTTTCCAGCCTTGAGTCCGCATCATATCGTTTTAACAGATCTTCTACCCATGTTCCCTTAAATGTTTCATGAACCGCAGGGATTTTTTTGTCTCCCAGCGGAAACGGAAGATCCTTAAGAGGAGAAAGCGAAGGTTTATTCCATGTCGCTCCCTGATGCGTAAATAAATGAGGATCGTAAAAATGAAATGTATAAATAAGATTTTTAAAATCGTATTGCGGCACTTTAAGCATTTTTTCTATCGAGTTGTAATTTGTTCCGCCGACTATGATTGCGTGTTTTTGATCAATATCGCGTATCGCTTTAATTGCATCGCCCTGAATTTTATTCCAGCGTTCATCAGAAATTCCGTGCGGTTCATTTAAAATTTCGTAAATAATATATTCACTGGCGTCTTTATAATGATGCGCAACCTGTTCCCAAACGGGAACAAGAATCTTATCAATGCCGTCATCTGTTGGGTCTACAGGATGAAACGTATGATTGTCCAGAATGACGTATAATCCGTATTTGTCCGCCCAATCAACCGCAGTATCAAGATAGTTAAAAAGAGTTTTATCCATTATTTTTCCGCCGCTTTCAGTTGTATAATCATGAAACCTGATCGGAATACGAATAACGTCCAATCCCAGACTTTTTACGTCTTCAAAATCCTTCTGCGTAAACTTGTTAAAATCAATTTCTTTAATTGACCTTGTTTCGAACCATTTTGAAAAATTAACGCCTTTGGAAAAAGGCAGCGCAATACTCATTAAAAGCTCCTCTATATTTATTCCGGTAATGATGTTATTATTGTACCATGACAAGGAAATTTCGCAATCCAATTTTAAGCGGTTTTTATCCGGATCCGTCAATTTGCAGGGTTGGCAGGGATTTCTATCTGGTTACGTCAACTTTTGCCTATTTTCCCGGTATTCCTGTCTTTCACAGCAGGGATTTGCTTAACTGGAGCCAAATTGGCAGCGCAATAAACCGCCCGGGACAGCTTTGCTATGACGGACATCAGATCTCTGAAGGTTTATTTGCGCCGACAATCCGCTATAACGACGGCACTTTTTACATTCTTTGTACGCTGATAAAAAACGGCGGAAATTTTGTGATAACGTCCGAAACCCCGGAAGGCCCGTGGTCTGATCTCGTTTGGCTTGAGGGCGCTGATGGAATTGATCCTTCCATTTTTTTTGACACAGACGGCAAGGCATGGTATTGCGGAACTCATCCGGCTCCTGAAGGAGAGGCGTATTCGGGTAACTACGAGATTTATATACGCGAAATGGATATTTCAAAATTAAAAAAGCGCGAAAATCCGTTGTTAGGTGAAAACACAGGCATCTGGAGAGGCGCCCTTCGCAATGTAATTTGGCCTGAAGGGCCGCACATTTATAAAATAAATAACGAGTACTTTCTTTTACATGCAGAAGGGGGAACCGGTTTAGATCACGCTGTCTGCATCGCAAAAGCCAAAGACATTAAAGGTCCGTGGGAAGGAAAAAAAAGCAATCCCGTTGTAACTCACAGGCATCTTGGAAAGAGGGCAAAAATTATAAATGTAGGTCATGCGGATTTGGTTGACGACGCTGACGGAAACTGGTTTATGGTTCTTTTAGCTTCCCGTCAATTCGGGGGAGTCTGTCCATTGGGACGCGAAACTTTTTTGGTTCCGGTTTCATGGGAAGACGGATGGCCGTATATCGGCACTGAATCAGGAATGATAGATGATCATATTGATATTGAAATAAAAAATGAAGAAATAAAAACAAGAAACGAATATTTAAGTGAGTGCCTGTCAGAAAAGGTTTGCGATCATTTTAAAGGGAAGCTGCCTGTTAATTGGCTTATTCTCCGCATTCCGGAAAACGAAAAAGATTTTGCTTTTTCCACAACTTCCCGCCCTGACGCTTTGCGTCTCTTTACAAAAAAAGCGACAATGCGAAGTAAAGAGCATCCTGCTTTTTCGGGAAGAAGGATAAGGCATAAAAATTGGGAGTTCTCGGCAGAACTTGAATTCGTACCCAAAAACGCAAATGAGTGCGCAGGAATAATTTTGCTTCAAAACGAGGATTACCAATACAGGCTTGAAATATTCCTTTATTCGAAGGACATCCAAAGTTTGCGGTTAATCAAAGCCGCAGGAAAAAACACCGACGAAGAAATCATCAACACTGTAGAACTGCATTCTGTTCAAAAGGCAATCATCTTAAAAGCCAATTGCATTGATATGGAATTATCATTTTTTTACGAGACTGATAATAAAAATATGACAAAAATATCGGACGGACATGATGCCAGGATTTTAAGCACTGAATACGCCGGTGGTTTTGTAGGTTCTCTCGCAGGGGTTTTTGCATCAGGAAACGGAACTGATACGGAAAATTATGCGGATATTTTATGGGCCGAATATAAGGAATTATAATGAATCGATTATTTTTATCGCCTGTAATAAGCAGCGGAATGATAATTCAAAGAGACGCTCCCTTCCCCATATGGTCATGCGCCCGGATATCGGTTTCCTTTTTGGGAAAGACATATAAGTCTCAGGAAAAAGACGGCAAATGGCTCATAACGCTGGACCCTGTCCATACAAAAGGCGCTTCCGAAATGGACTACGGCCCTTTTGTAATGGAAATAACTTCCGAAGAAACAATATTAAAAATTGAAGACATTTACGCAGGTGACGTTTGGCTTTGCTCGGGGCAAAGCAATATGGAAATGCAAATGCAGCGCTTAAAAGATGATTTTAGCGAAGAGTGGGAAACAGATCAGGAGTCAGGGGTCAGGAATTTAAATATCAGACAATTTAAAGTATCACAGGAGTGGGATTTTTCCGCCGCGCGCGATGAATTAAACGACGGCAGCTGGTTATCTCTTTCCAAAGAAACGCTTCATGAATTTTGCGCAACTGCGTATTTTTTTGCAAAGAATCTTTATTTAAAATACGGCATTCCAATAGGGCTTATAGCAACAGCATGGGGAGGAACCCCTGTTGAATCATGGATGAGCTGCGACGCGCTTTCTTCGTTTCCGGAAAAAATCAAAGACGGCAAAAAGTACGCATGCGCCGATTACAGAAAGGAAATAATAAAAACAAACGCAAGCGCAATTCAGGAATGGGAAAAAAATCTTACGCACGAAGATTTGGGGCTTGCAAATGACTGGAAAAACCCCGACACGGATATCTCTTTGTGGGACGAAATGAATCTACCGGGCGATTTTTCCGCATCCGGGCTAAAAGGCGTTTGCGGAATAATTTGGCTTTCCAAAGAATTTGACGCGTCCAAAGAATTTGCTTCCAAAGAAATCAGGCTTTGGCTTGGAACAATTGTAGATGCCGACACAGTTTACATAAACGGCAGGGAAATCGGGAACACAGGATACCGCTACCCTCCCCGTAAATATTTGCCTTGCGATCTTGTAAAGCCCGGGAAAAACCGCATTGTGATAAGAGTTACGTGCAATTCAGGCGATGGCGGAATAACAAACGACAAACCTTTCCGTATCTTTACAGGAGACGAGTTAATTGAACTTTCCGGCACATGGAAATATAAAATAGGCGCAAAAGTTTCTTCCCGCCCGGAAGAATTTTTCTTCCAGCGAAAACCAATGGGTAATTTTAACGCCATGATTGCTCCTGTATTAAAATTTCCGCTGAAAGGCGTCATCTGGTATCAGGGTGAATCCAACGAATCAAACGCAGACGAGTATGAAAAACTTTTTAAACTAATGATTCAGGACTGGAGAAAGAGGTACAAAGAAGAAAGGATCGGCGAAGCAGAAGATTGCGTACTTCCTTTTCTTTTTGTGCAGCTTCCGATTTTTTGTCCTGAATCAGATAATGACGAAAACGCGCACTGGGCAATTTTACGTGAAGCGCAGGCGGCATCCCTTTCACTTCCCTGCACTGGAATGGCAGCCGCTCTTGAGTTGGGCGAGTGGAACGACATTCACCCTATAAATAAAAAAGACGTTGGGTATCGTTTGTTCCTTGCTGCCGAAAAAACGCTTTTTAATGCAGAAAATACGTCGCCGGGGCCTGTACTTCGCGGCTTCGAACGGCAGCAAAATAAAATCGTAATTAATTTTGATAACTGCGGCGATGGACTGATTGCGAAAGAATGTTATGTGTCAGTTATTGGAGACGAAGGACAGGTTCGTCTGCCTGCAAAAATAGAAGGAAAGGATTGTATCAGTATTGATGTGTCGTCTGTAAAAAATCCGGAAAAAATACTTTATGCATGGGCTGATAATCCTCGGGATAGGCAGCTTTTTAATTCATTCGGGCTTCCAATGCTGCCATTTAAAATAAAATTGCAAGGAGATGCCGTTGTTTAACGCAGCAAAAACCAAAGACGATATAATTAATTGGATACGCAATTACTTTGAAAATAATGGTCATGATTGCAGCGCAGTTGTCGGCATTTCAGGCGGCAAAGACAGCTCAATTACAGCAGCTCTTTGCGCGGCTGCTCTTGGCGCTGACAAGGTGTACGGCGTATTAATGCCGCAAGGGGAGCAGCACGACATAAACTATTCGCGCGAACTTGTCTCTCACCTTGGAATTAAAAGTTTAATTGTTAATATAAAAAATACTGTCGATGCGCTTCTTGCAGATATTGAAAAAAGCGGTCTTTGTATAAATAAACAGGCAATTATAAATATTCCCGCAAGAGTAAGAATGACAACGCTCTACGCGGTCTCTGCTGCAGTAAACGGGCGTGTTGCAAATACATGCAACCTAAGTGAAGATTTTGTCGGTTACTCGACGAAATACGGCGACAGCGCAGGAGATTTTAGCCCGCTCTCCCGTATAACAGTCAGCGAAGTTAAAATATTGGGTAAAGAACTTTCTCTTCCCTTAAAGTTTATCGAAAAAGTTCCGGAAGACGGGCTTTCCGGTTTAAGCGATGAAGAAAATCTTGGGTTTTCTTATGATATACTGGATAAATATATCCGTAAAGGCGTTTGCGAAAATTCTGTTATAAAGGAAAAAATTGACAAGCTGAATAAAATAAATTTGCATAAACTAAAATTAATGCCGTGTTTTGAATTGGATGCCTGGTAATTTTTAATAACATGGAAAAAAATATGAAAACAGTTAATTTGGAAAAATACTTAAACAACGGAATCAAATCTCTTGTAAAAAACGCTTTAAAAAATACGATAAAAAATCCAAAAGAGACTTCGTTTTTTCTCAGATATTCAATGAATGTAAAAAAAGCTGAAAGTAAAAGACGCAAAGCCGTAAAAAACGGCGAACATATACCGCCGTTTTTGATAGCAAGCATTACAAGCAGTTGTAACTTAAACTGCTCAGGCTGTTATAACCGCGCAAGGGAAGATGCGTCGTCAATATCAGAATTAAGCCGCGAGGAATGGAAAAGTATTTTTATTGAAGCTGCTGAGCTTGGTATTTCTGTAATAATACTTGCGGGAGGAGAACCGCTCATGCGCCGGGATGTTCTTGAAGAAGCCGCGCTTTATCCATCGTTACTTTTTCCGATTTTTACCAACGGGACCATGCTGGATGACAAATTTTTAGGTGTTTTTAAAAAACACCGCAATTTAGTTCCAATAATAAGCATTGAGGGCGGAGAAGAATTTACAGACAATCGCAGAGGTCAGGGTGTATACGCAAGCGCAGCGCTTGTAATGGAAAAACTAAAAGAACATGGTTTATTATTTGGAGCATCAATAACAGTAACAAATAAAAACCTTTATTCCGTTGTCCATGAAGAAACAATTTTAAATTTAAAAAATAAAGGCTGCAAAGCGGCGGTATTTGTAGAATATGTCCCTGTTACAGATCAGAACTCTGTGTTGGATGATAACCAGCGTGATTTTTTAATGAAAAGGATAACAGAATTAAAAAATAAAAAAGACATGATAATAATTTCTTTTCCCGGGGATGAAAAAATATCAGGCGGCTGCCTTGCTGCAGGACGCGGTTTTTTTCACGTAAGCGCGAACGGCAAAGCAGAACCTTGTCCATTTTCCCCATACTCCGACACAAACGTAAAAAATACATCTCTTATAAAAGCGCTGCAATCGCCTTTATTTTTACAATTGCGAAATGATAATACTTTGCTTGCCGATCACAATGGGGGCTGCGTGTTATTTGACAAGGCTGAGCATGTTAAATCAATAGCCAATGACCCGTAATGATTCTGCAGGTTTATAAAAACATTGCGAATTTTAACTATTTTTCTTTAATTCTTTTTTAACTTCTTCCAAACGTTTATTTAAAGTTTCAATCGTTCGTTCAAGACGCTGTTTTTCTTTTTCAAGAAGGGCAAGGGGGTCTTCGTCTTTTTTATTTTTATCGCGAACCTGAATCTTTACTGTATCAGGGCTCTTCCCTTTAACAAGAGCTGATTCTGCGGCTTTACGATTATCGTCATCGCGGATGCCTGCAAGAAAACGCATATTATCTGCGCCTACTTCAGGCGTTATATCGTATTCAAACATTTTTATCGCCATGTTGGCAGCGGTTCTGGGAATACGAAGCATTCTGTCAACATAGTCCTCAAAACGCACGCCTATTCCCGTGCAAAGGTCGTGGGCTTTAAGCAAGTGTTTCCCCATTTCTTTAACAAGTTCGCCGTTTTTTCCAAGGTACTTTTCACGGATAACTTCCGTTAATTTTAACAGTTCAGGCGAAACCGAAAAAACATCGCTGTATATTTTTTTGCTTTCCGCTTTTTCCAAAAGCGAATGAAAAATTGCCCAGAACTCTGAGTTGTGCGCGCGGGCAGAAAGGGTGCCTCCGCGGGAGCAGGCATGCAGATGATGAGCGTATTCATGAATTGCGGTGTACAACAAAAGATTTTGACCAGCATTATCAGAATTAAAATTACGGTTATGAATAATTATTTCCCTTGACGCAGGTTTATAAAGACCGTTTACCTTCTTGCTTTTTTTTCCGGAATAAATAAGGGTAAACTCAAGCGGCGCATCTTCTATGGCTAACAGTTTTTGTTTTACAGCTTCTTTATCAATCATTACAACCTCCCGCATATTAAAATGCGTTATTTGCCTCGGTCTTTTCAAGCGCAAGCGCCGCGGCTGCAACACATGCTGTTTCTGTGCGAAGAGCGCGCTCTCCCATTGAGAGCCGTAAAAATCCTGACCTCTCGAATAAATCCCTTTCCCTGTCCGACCACCCCCTTTCCGGGCCTATCGCAATTACGGCAGGGCGGTTTACAGGCGAAAGGTTAAAAAAAGAACCTTCTGCCCTTACATTATCCATCGAAAGAAGCAGGGGGTTACGCGAAAATATCTCATCTTCATTATTTTTTTCCCAGGGACTAACAGAGAGCCATTCATCAATATTGCCGTAAACGCAAAGATTTGGTAATTGCGTATCACGCGCCTGGACTGCGCCTTCGATTAACGCTGCGCGGGAGCCGCCGTCTTTTAAAAGATTTGTGTCACGATAACTTTTTTCTCCCAGATCTGTTCCGACAAGATCGATTGCAGATACGCCGATGTTTGAAAGGTCTCTTAAAAGACGACGAAGCTGAATCGGACGCACAAAAGATACCGCCATTCTTAAGCGGAGACGCGAAACAGGAGGAAGGGAGCCGTGAATCGTAACAAATATCGAACCGTCAAGATTGATTTTTTCTATTCTGCCCGTTCCCCGTATTCCTCCAAGAATACCCGCTTCAAATTCATCGCCGCATTTTTTATGCAGCACTTTTAAAAGGTGAATTGTTCTTTCATCGCGCCTTGAAAGACTGCGTCCCAGTTCATGTTCTTCCAGTAAAATAATATTCACGTCGATATTACACCTTTAGGTTTTAATAAATTCAAAGAACCAATCATCAGCGTCATACAGGCTGCCGAGTTTTTTTCCTTCAAGAGCAAATTTTTCATGGATTAAATTCGTTACAAGAGCGCGCACTTTTAATCGCGCTGTTTTGGACACAAGCATTCTTGCGCGAACCGCAGGCCGTCCGCTTACATAGAATCCTGTTTCAGACGACCATGCAAACGAACATTCGCCTGCGTCAATTCCAAACCGCCAGTTAATTTTTTCATTTTTTAATAAATTTTCAACAAGAGCGCAGGCTTTTTCGATTGGATTGTAAGTTCCTACAGGCTGCCCGTCGTCTGTCCATTTATACGTAACCAATGTCGGCTTTAATTCAAGCGGAGAACCAAAACATGCAAGAATCGTATCGCCTTCGTATCCTGCGATAACGCCTCCCACGCTAAAGACAGCCTTTTTCGCCATTGCATAAAAATTTCTTTTAATCTTTCCCGAATCTTTTGATTTCTCGCTGTCTTCCCTTCCAAACATATTTTTATCTTTTATTGCGATTACAGCGGCATACGTAATATTAACTTCAGACAGAGCGGGTCTTCCGCTGTTAATAAGGTTTTGTAAAATATTTTTTGGAACTGCCGATTTATAGGCAGCTTTGAAATTTATGGCTCTATATTTTAAATACGCGTTTTTGCAGAAAAAGACAACCAATATTCCTGTAAAAGCAGAACCAAAAATTACGACAGGATCTATCCAGAAAGAATAAAAAATAAATAACGCGCCCGAAACAGCGGTTAAGGAAAAACTTAATACAGAGCCAATAATTAAAATTAATACAGAGCGCATCATAAAAATAATCAATAAAACCAAAAATGAAGCTCCGGCAGAAAATATAAATACATATCTGTCGCTGACAGGTTTAATATGAGCTCCTGTAATAAGCGCGTTTGCAAGAAGCGCGCTGTATTCAGCGTTTATTTCGTAACCCATAATGCAAAATGACGATGCAAGTTCTTCCTTTAATTTTTTTTGCGTAATGGATAAATCAGCATATACCTGACGCATTAAAAGAGAAACATTCGAAATTGCGTTTCTGCCTTCGACAAGCTGTAAAAGCTCCCTTTCATTGGAAGGATCAGTGTCTGCTATTTTTTCTTCGTATTCGCTTATCATCCGCAAATCCGTTTCGCTTTTTAAGTAGGCGTCAAGTTTTTGGAAATATTCTTCGCGGGAAGAAATCCACGCATAACGGTTTTCGTCATTAGGCGCTTTTATTAATTCTTCCAAAAGCGAAGCGGAATACTCACCCAGAAAAAGCGGAATATTTTCCGGAGCCGTTTGTGAAAACGCGCCTGCTTCGTTAGCTGCCGTTAAAGCAAGAAGCATTATACCGCTTTTTTCGCTGTATTCGCGGAAGAGTTCAATATCGATACTTCGAATCGATTTTCCTCCGACTGTAATAATATTTGAACCCCTGTCAAGCGGTATATCAATTTCTTTTCCGTCATGTGTCCGAAGCCATAAGATATTATTTCCCTGAGCGGATTCTATTTGAGAAACAGCATACCTGTTTTTTAAATATTCAAATACCGGATGCTCCAAAGACTGCTCTATATCGACAGGCTGAACGCGTCTCAGTTTTCCGTCTTCATCAAGACGCGGTCTTACATAACATTCCAGAAAACTTCCAAAAACGGCGACAGATCGAATCATATCTTCGTCCCTGTCGATCAAGGTTGTAATAAGACGATCCCTTCCCTGCTCCGTTATTTCGACAAGTCTTTCAACATAAACGGGCGCTTCTTCGGGAGACACATAACCCATGCGAATACCTTCAAAGAGATTGCGGATATTTGCTCCAACAAGATGATACTCGTCAATAAAGCGCCTTCGTACTTCAACGTCCGTTACGGTTATCGGAGACGATGAAGGAGAGATACGATTTGTCAATATTAAATTTGAAGCGTTCATTTCTGTAAGAGTCATGAGAACGATGAAAAAGTCTGAACCCTCAACATATTCACCGGTATTTATAATTAATAAATCCCTTGATACGACCGGATTTTTTTTACTTAATAAAAAATCATAATGCGGCCCCAGTTTCGGCCCGGAAAACATAAAAATAACGAGAATTGATACTCCCACAGCGCATATAAGCCCTGCGAGAAGCATTAATGATGAAATTCTAAAGGAAACCCGAGCAGGCATATTTTAATTTTATCATTATATGATAAAATATCAAGTACGGGGGACATATGGCTAAAACATTTATGGATGAGAACTTTTTACTTGAAACCGAAACGGCGCAGTATTTATATAAGGCGGTCAAGGACGAACCTATTTACGATTACCACTGCCATCTGATCCCTTCCCAAATTGCGCAAAATAAAAAAATGGGCGATCTTTGCGAAGCGTGGCTTTCCGGCGATCATTATAAATGGAGAATGATGCGCGCGATGGGCATTAATGAAAATCTGATAACAGGTGACGCTCCTTCATATGAAAAATATCTTGCATGGGCGCAAACTGTAGAAAATTTAATCGGAAACCCGTTGTATCACTGGACTCATCTTGAACTTCAGCGTTATTTTGACATTCATGAGCCGCTTACCGTAAAAAGCGCGCCTTCGATATGGGAAAAGGCAAACGCTCTTCTTCAAACGCCTCAGCTTAGTGTAAAAGGAATTTTCGAAAAGCAGAATATTTATGCTGTCGGCACAACTGACGACCCAATCGATTCACTGGATGAACATCGCGCGATCGCAAACGGTAACGCGTCAATTGGAAAAATCGATACAAGAGTTATTCCTTCTTTCAGGCCGGATAAAGCGCTTGAATTGGGAGCGGGTGATTTTGCCGAATATATCGAATCACTTTCCAAAGAAAGCAGCGTAAACATTAAAAACCTTGATGATGTGCTGACCGCTTTGGAAAAACGCCTTGATTTTTTTATCACAATGGGATGCAGAAGTTCGGATCACGGACTTGAATACGTTCCTTATGCGGAAATTCCTGTAAAGCAAATCGAAAAAGCGCTTAAAAAATCTCTTGCCGGCAAATTAATTACGCATGAAGAATCAGACGCGTATAAAACCATTATGCTCTCTTCCCTTGCGGATCTTTATTCCAAAAAAGATATCGTAATGCAGCTTCACATGTCTGTTATACGCAATGTTAATACAAAACTTCTGTTTAAAACGGGAATTAATACAGGCTTTGACGCGGTTAACGATAAAAGAATATGCGAAAACCTTTCTTCCCTTTTGGATTTAATGGAACTGGAATGCGAAGAGTGCGGCCTTCCAAAAACCATTTTGTATTCGTTAAACCCGAAAGATTATTATCCAATCGCGACAATCATGGGCGGGTTTCAGGGGTCTTCAGGCGAACCCGGCAGAATGCAGCTTGGGTCTGCATGGTGGTTCTGCGATCACAAGGACGGCATGGAAGAACAGATGCGTGTTCTTGCAAGTTTGGGAATGCTTCCCGCATTCGTCGGAATGCTGACAGACAGCCGAAGTTTTCTTTCATATCCACGTCATGAGTATTTCCGCCGCATTATGTGCAATTTAATGGGCGGCTGGGCGGAAAACGGAGAATATCCCAACGACATGGAAAAGCTGACAAACATCGCGAAAGACATCTCCTTCGGCAACGCCAAAAGATATTTTAAATAGGAGAATATTTATGAAATTTTATTTTATCATCATTATTTCTGTTATTTTAATATTCATAATTTCGAATTGCCTTTCACATAATAATGAATACGATAATTTTTTTAACAACTATTCATTTTTTGCAGACCCTGGTTCATATCAAATCGTAAATTATAAGGGTAAAAGGAATGTAATAAAAGTAAACGGCGCTAATACAAATTGGGCTGTATTAATGTATTCGATCAAAGAATATGAAGGAAAGGAAATAACTATTGAACTTACGGCTGATGTATTGCGTGAAGGAGGAGAGGGAAACTTCTTATGGCAGGTTAATAATGCGTCTGATTATCCGGCTATTGCGTATCTTGAAAAACCGGCTGTTGGAGTCTGGCATACAATGAGAGGAAGATTAATTGTTACTCCAACAAGCAATGACCCTTACATCTATTTGACTAACTGGGAAAATAACGCAAACAGCACAACATATTATATTGCGAATCCCACAGTAACAATTATGGAAGGAAATATTCTGAATCCTGATCTGTCATTAAGGTCGATCAAATCTGTATACGCAAACGATTTTCTGATTGGAAATATTACCGATTCAGCGTATTTATCAGGGAAATATTTTGACGTTTTAAAACATCATTATAATACTGTAACCTGCACCGCAACTTATCCGATTATGCTGGCTCCTTCCGCGAGAGGGGGAAATTATCAATGGACACATGCGGACAACACGGTAAACCTTATGATAAACAATAATATTTCCGTTCACGGTCATGTTCTTGTATGGCATGAAGCGACTCCTTCATGGATAACAACCGGAACAAGGAACGAGGTTGAAACAAACATGAAGGATCATATTTCTGCCGTACTGACGCATTTTAAAGGAAGAATCAATTCATGGGATGTTGTAAACGAAGCTATAAAAGACAATCTTTCCAATGCCGAGGTTTTGGGAGACTGGAGAAACTGCGTCAGAAGAACGGAGACATGGATGCCAAACCCGTGGTTTGAGAAACTGGGACCTGATTATATTGAAATTGCATTTCGCGCCGCGCGTGAAGCTGATCCCGGCATAACTCTTTATTACAATGATTACGGTCTTGAAAATCCAAATAAGGCTGAAGTTGTTAGAAAAATGATTCTGGATATCAATAATCGCTATAAAGAGGAAACCGGAAGCAGCCGTAATCTTATCGAAGGAGTGGGATCACAGGCGCATATCTATGAATTAAGACCCAGTTTCACCGACATGCGTTTATCCCTGGAAAAACTAATCAGTCTTGGAATTGAAGTCGCCATAACTGAGCTTGATTTATCCATGGCAGGATACGTGCGCGGCGGCGGAAGAGATACTGTTATGTCAGAAAGGGACGAAATTGCGCAAGCCATATATTATGCCAGACTTTTTAGAATGTACAGAGAATATAAAGCAAACATTAAACGCGTAACAATGTGGGGCATGGATGACGGCACCAGTTGGATTTCGGCCGGAAACCCCTGTCTTTTTAACTGGAAGTTAAATGCAAAGAGGGCATTTTTCGCGGTTCTCGATCCAGACGGTTTCCTTGAACAGTACGAATAAGGCTGCAAAAAATCTTTACCTTTGAATTCGCGCAGAGCCGCCTTTTGCAAAGGCTTCTACCTGTTCAATGTTAAACATTGATGTGTCTCCGGGTGTTGTTGTAACAAGCGCGCCGTGCGCCCAGCCGAGACGCAGTGCTTCTTCCGGTTTTTTACCGGACATTAAGCCGTAGAAAAGGCCGGAAGCAAATCCGTCGCCGCCGCCTACGCGATCATATACATCCAGCTCTGCTGTCGGCGCCTGATACGTTTTTCCGTCCAGCCAGAGAACCGCGCTCCAGGAATGACGGTTTGTTGAATGAACTTCGCGTAACGTTGTCGCGACAGCTTTTATATTTGGAAATTCTTTTGCCGCGTTTTGTATCATGCCGAAAAACGCTGACGCGTCAAGCTCTCCCTTTGTTTCTACATCCTGTCCTTTAAGGCCCAGCCCTTTTTGCAAATCTTCTTCGTTGCCGACAAGCACGTCAACGTAACTTACAATTTTACGTAACGTTTTTGCGGCTTCTTCTCCTGCCTGAGACGCGCTCTTGCCCTGCTCTGCCGCGGCTACAGCCCAAAGTTTCGCGCGGTAATTCAAATCGAATGATACGACAGCGCCGGCTTTTTTTGCGGCTTGCATTGCTTCAATTACAAGTTCGCTCGTTGTGGGAGAAAGCGCGCTGAAAATTCCGCCTGAGTGAAACCAGCGTACGCCTTTTTGAAAAATGGCTTCCCAGTCAAAACTGCCGGGTTTTAACTGTTGAGCCGCTTCGTTGGAGCGGTTATAAAAAACGACAGGCGCGCGCACACCCTGCCCGCGATCGCTCCACACAATCGCCATGTTGGGACCCCGCACTCCGTCATGTTCAAAACGTTTAAAGTATGGAGTAACACCTGCTTTCTGCACTGCATATTCAATACGCCGTCCGATTGGATAATTGACCATCGCGCTTGCAATTGCTGTTCTCATGCCAAAACAGGTAGACATGTTAGTAGCAACATTATACTCACCGCCCGAAACATGCAGGAGGTACTCGTTTGCCTCCGCAAAGGGAATTATCCCGGGATCAAGCCTTGTAACGAGCGCGCCCAGCGCCAATAAATCATGCGCCTTTCCTTCAGCGCCTGGAATTGTTAATGATGCCATATATACCTCTACTCAATAATTAATACATTGTAACAGAAATAATAAAAAAATGATAGTTATATTTATTTAATAAAAAGGGTGGGGTAATTAACTCGGCCCGCTTCGCGGTCTCATTATCATTAACTTGGTAAAAAAACAGCCATAGACGCTCACATAACTTTTTCTCTCCGCTCTATTAAGTAATTGTTGGGTATACAGATCAATAAAAATCATATAAAATTTTTCAATCCGCCTTGGGAATATATTAATTTAAAAAGTCAGTGATCTTTTTAAGCAGATCGTCAAAGGTGTCGACGCATGAGAGATCGGAACACTCTTGCCTGATTGATTGCGGGGCTTTGAAAAGGCAGCCTGCGTCGGCTTCGCGGATCATTGCAAGATCGTTGAAAGAATCGCCTGCGGCAAAGATTCGCATGTTCATCGATTTAAATGCCTTAACCGCCATTTTTTTTCCGTCTTTTTGGCGAAGCGCGTAACCTTCGACGGCTCCATCGTCTGCAATTTTTAACGTGTTGCAAAAAAGGGTTGGCCATAATAATTTTTTCATAAGCGGTTTTGCAAATTGTTCAAATGTATCGGAAAGAATAACTAATTGAGTTTTTTCGCGCAGCACATTTGCAAAACCAAGAGCGCCGTCAAGCGGTTCCATGCCTGAAATAACTTTTTGTATATCGGGAAGTTTTAAATTATTTTTTTTGAGTATATCAAGGCGGAAATTCATCAATTTGTCGTAATCGGGCTCGTCCCTTGTGGTACGGCGAAGCTCGGGGATTCCGACAGCTTCTGAAAACGCAATCCAAATTTCCGGGACTAAAACCCCCTCAAGATCAAGACACACCATATTCATAAAGGTATAATAGCATAAGCATGAAAAAGTTAGAAGTATCAAACCCGTTTAACGCGCCTGTTTTTCATGAAGAAACCGTGTCCAGCACAATGGATGTTTCTAAAAAGCTTGCTCTGGAAGGCGCGGCGCATGGCACTGTGATTACAGCCGACTTTCAGGGATCAGGCAGGGGCAGGGGCAGAATGCGGACATGGGAAATGGAAAGAGGTTTAAATTTACCTTTTACCGTTTTGCTTAAATACTGTAACATCGATGATATTCCAAAAGCTATTACATTGCGCACGGGTCTTGCCGTCTCTCTTGCAATAGAAGAAGCAATTCCTTTATTACAAGGAAAAGTTTTTGTAAAATGGCCGAATGACATTATAATAAACGGTAAAAAAGCGGCAGGAATATTATGCGAAGCCTCGGAGGGAAACGTACACATTGGTATTGGAATCAATGTTTTACAAAGGGAATTTCCTGCGCATTTGCAAAAAAAGGCGACAAGTCTTTTATTGGAAGCGAGGGGTATTGAACAGGAAGCAGGCAATGGAGAGAAATTCAAGTATATATTATTGGAAAAAATTATAGCGCATTTATTTAACGAACTTGAAACAGAAAATAGTTGGAAAGAGTGTTTGCAAAAGCGTATTTATAAAATTGGTGAACAGGTAACATTTATAGACGGCGGCGCAGACTCAGGAAAAGAGATAAAAGGGTGTCTATCCGGCATCAGCGACTCAGGCGAACTTTTAATCACACCCAATGGCTCGCATACGCCCGAATCATTTATCACAGGCGAATTAAAAATTGATTATTAATTTATTAATTACCAAGTGTGAGAATAAATCCTTACCTGTTTTTTTACCAAGTTAATGATAATGAGACCGCGAAGCGGGCCGAGTTAATTACCGTAAAATTCCAGCCATCCTAGCTCGCATGGCTTTTTGTCTCCGCTCTGTTAATTAGTTTTAAGGTATACATATAAAAAACCCATAATGATTTATACCCCCACCCTTTTTAATTAACTTAACGATCAATAATTTTTCGTAAAGTATAATCATTGTGCCGCCAGTCTTTGCCGGTTTTCACTCTCAAATCCAAATCGATCTTCCAATCAAATATTTTTTTTAATTCCTTAAGAGCGGCAAGACGAATCGCCTTTATCATTTCGCCGCCTTTTCCAACAACCATGCCTTTTTGTGATTCGCGTTCCACCATGATAAATGCGCGTACCCATAACTGACTGCCATGCGCGGCTTCTTTAAACTCCATGTCAGCGATATCTACATACAGCGAATGAGGAAGCTCCTGGCGAAGACGGTTAATTGCCTGCTCGCGGATTATTTCCGCGATGCGAAATCCCGTCTCCTGATCCGTATAAAACTCTGAATCATACATCGGCTGTCCTTCGGGAGCCATCGCAAATAACGCATTGAGCAATTCGTCAATGCCTTCGCCCGTGTTAGCGGAGATTAAAAATAAGTTCTCGCCAAGCCGCCTCTCCTCCGTGTTCTCCGTGTCCTCCGTGGTTGTTCTTATTAAAAAATCTTTTGTCTTGTTAATATCTGCGCCTATTATGTCTATCTTGTTAATTGCAATTATCGTTTTATTAATTAATGGTTTTAAAAGCGAAACAATTTCTTCTTCCTCTTCGCCGGGAGCGCGGGATGCGTCTAAAACATAAAGGACTAAATCGCTTTCTGTTAAAGCTCGATCCGAGACATCCATAAGCTTTTTATTCATTTTTTTTTCGCTATTGTGACGCCCGGGCGTATCTACAAAAACTATCTGGCCTTCATCGCGGTTTACGATTCCCCTGATTGCGTTACGTGTCGTTTGAGGCACCTTGCTTACAATGGCGACTTTTTCACCGCACATTTTATTAAGGAGAGTGGATTTGCCGACTGACGGGCGACCAATGATTGTAACAAAACCAGACTTCATCTATTTACTACCTTACAACCATTACTTTTCTGATTTCGTCAATATCAGGGCCTACAACGCGTATAAAATACATTCCGCGCGCCACAGGACGGCCGCCGTTGTTTGTGCCGTTCCAGCTGTCAGTCCATTCGCCTGCTTCGCGGTGTTCATTGCGTCTTATAGACCTTACAAGCGTTCCGTCTAATGTGTGAACCTGAATAGTTACCCTGCCCGGCCTTACAAGGTTGTAGCGCACATAAGTTACTTCTCTGTTATCAGAATTAATTACGTTATTCAAAATTGTAACTCCGCCTCTCTGGCGCGTAATGTCCTGAATATCAAAACCAAATGGTCGCACAAGGCGGTACCAATTATTCGGAATTGCGGCTCCGCGTGAAATATCAAGGCGGGCGCTAATCATGTCGGAATTTTCAAAACGGAAAACAAATTCTATTTTTTCTCCGCTTGTTCCGTTTAATAAATAATTATAAAGCGGGGAAATAAAAGTATCCGCCAGGGTCTTTTGTACAGCGCCCGGAGGAGCATAGTAATAAAGCGGAGAAATACCGTTTAAATTTGGAATCCATAATCCGCCTGTGCCTCTGCCTCTTTCTCCCCTTTGCATTGGGTTTCTGAAATCTGTATCAATGTTTGCAGTCCAGAAAAGTTCAAGCGCGCCAAGTCCGAGTGTACCTGTTAAATCTGGATTAATGCGCGATTGTAATTCAATATCGCCGCGCGCTTCCAGATAATGCGTTCCGTCAAATTCCCAGATAACGCCTGTGTCGGTATTTAACTGTCCCCAGAACTCTCCTTCGTTATCGTTAAACACATCCGGGTTAAGAGGATTAACAAATCTTGCCCAGACAGGCCATGCAAAATAATTTGTTGAATTACTCGCCGCCGGCGGTACAGAAACAAGCACGTCTGTGTTTCTTCGGGTAATTAAATCGCCGCCGCTTTGGAACGAAGAAGGCGTTACAGTATTTCCCGCTTCCAGGTCTCTCATCATCTGCGGGGTTAATACCTGGAACGGCGGCACAAACATATTTGTAACAGGAACAGGATCGTTAGGTGAACCTGTAACATGATCATTTCCGGGATATGCAAGGTAACCTGAATAATTCCAGTCAACAGGATATTTCGGCGGAGGGAAATTTTCGTCTACAACGTTCCAGTCAAGCGCGCGTTCTGCTAAATTCCAGAAACCCTGCATTGTAAAAGAAACATTTGCAGGCGGCACTGTTCCAATTGGCGGAAGTGACGCCAACTCATTTATCGTATTTGCATTATTGTTAATAAGGAAACTTAATGCGCCCGTTAAAGACGGCTGATCCGGTTTAAGCGTCAAAGTGCCTGGATTATCCGGATCTGTATGTTCTACCAGTACATCGCGCGGACGCTGCGCCGTGTCTATGGCGCCTGTCATGGCGGAACTTCCATTTATTACCGCGGCAGAATTATTCCACGGAGCGACAGGCTGCGACATCTGAATATATGTTTCGCCCCTGTCCGGCAAAGATATCGCATAACTTATGCGCGGAGGAATAGTATTAAATGTTGCAAATACAATTTCACCTACATCACCCTGGCTGATTATTGGTCTGTTTCTTCCGTCTCTTATGGCAAAACGTCCATCTGGCTGCCTGTTATTAGTTATGCGCCATGATAAAGGCAAGCCGTCATAGAGATAAGATTTTTCATCAAGAAGTATATAGAAGGAATCATTATCAGACTGATTATTGGTTACATTTTGCGTAAACTCATAACCTCTTACAGTATACCCTTCTACTTCGGCAACAAAGCCGTCAAATGTGCCGTAAACAGTTATAGACGTTTGAACGCGTATTCTGTCCGCTCTTCCGTCACCGTTAGCGTCTTCTATAAAACTATAAATTATTTTATACGAATTATCTTCGCGCCAGTTATGATTAAAATGACCGTTTGAACCTTCAAAGTACGGTACAACCAATACGTCTGTTTCTACAATCATTGGTTCTGTCCAGGCATGGCTAAAATATACTTCTACATAATCAATTAAAAGCCCAGAAAGCTGATACAAATTAAAATTCCAGAATTTAAGTATTTCTGTTGGATTTGTTTTTAAGTTTGGATCATCAGGAACTCCGGGAATACCGGCATTTTCCGCGTTAACTCCGTTTGGAAGTCCATGCTGAGAATAATTATAGTAATGTGTCCAGTTTTCATTACCGGTTGTTATTCCGCTTGTATTATCGTAGGGAAGCCTTGTTAATCTGATTCTGTTTGACACAATTCCCATAACCTCAAAAGTTTTAAGGAAAACATGCTGATGAGGATGCGTAGTAAATTGAATTATTGCGCCATCGGCTTCGCAGACAAAATTCTGCCAAACGGTATTGCCGATTATTTCAATGTAAATATTCGTATCTGACGAAAGCAATTTTCTGAATTCTACCGAGTTATTCTCGTCCTGTAAAAATGCATTCATTACCGTTGGAATCCCGGAGGTAACAGTTTCCTGAGCGCCGATTATCCGCCACCTGCTGACCCTGCCCTTGCTTTCGGAAAGACCTGCATACATTATAATGTTATTGCTTCCGGCGTTAAGAATGCCGCTTGTTGTGTTATAATCAATCTGTAATTCACCCTGCACTCCCAAATCGCTTCCAAGGTTTGTAACAGAACCTGACGTTATGTGAAGACTGCCTATAGCGTTATTGGCGCTAAGATTCTGCGCAGTTCCGGTCATTTCGATCAGGAGAAGCGGTAAATCTCCGCCGTTAAGCGTATTGGTACCAGATATATTTACATTTCCGTTTACGTTTATAACAGCCTTTCCTGTGTTGGCAAGGTTGAACGGCTCATTACCCGAAACATTAAAATTATTTACCATTAATAAAGAAGCTGTTCCAAGATTTAATGCGCCGTGAATGCCGTTAAAATCATTTGAAGAAGACGCGCCTGTTCCCATGTGCCATGAGCCTGCGCCAATATTCAAAACAGAGCCGTCTCCTGCGCCGGCTGCGGATTCACCCTGCAGCGTCAATGTTCTGTCATTATTTTGCCTTATGGTATCAGAGCCGTTAATTAGCACATAACTATTCTGCTTTATTGTAATGCTTCCAATAGCGCCGGATGTCTGGCTTATTACAAGCGGATCATCAGAAGATCCTCCGGAAATAATCAGCGTATTTCCATTATCAATTACGCCTGAGGCAAATACAACCATTCCGCCTGTTTGCGGCACTGCAAATGTAATGTTATCTGCGGCAAGATTTACTTCGCTTTCAAAACTGATAATTGCGTTATTTTTTTCCGCATTGCTTGCAGTAACATTGCCGCTCAAAGAAACAGTTCCGGTTCCCGCAGAACTTGTCTGTATAAAACTTCCGCTTGATGAAACATCGCCGATTTGCGTATACACACCGCTATTATTTATTGTTGTTAAATCTGCGTTAATTACGTCAAGTTTGCCATTAAAAGTAATATTAACAGCATCCAACGTTATTGCATTACCGTCTATAACAGCATCACCCATATAAGTCTGATTTTCGGTTGTTGTTATATTGTCTTTTATCAAACTTGTTCCGCTAACATAAAAATTCGTTAATCCGCTTACGGTATCATTTAATACTGCATTTCCATTTAATGTTAACGACCTGTCTTCGTTATTATAACTTGAAACCTCAGCAAGAGTTATTGTATTTGCCTCTATTGTGTATGTTCCAGGCGCTGTTCCCTGAAGAATTATACGGCGGCCGTTTGAATTAAACTCACTGTTACCGGCAGGTGAGACAATAGTGATCTTTGAATCAATAAGAACAGGACCATTATCACGATTTACATCCCGGAGATGAATACTTCCGCCGTAATTATACTCAATATTTAATAAACTGCTGGAATAGTACTCTCCAAAAATATGAACTTCTCCCTGCGTACCTGTCTGAAAATTAACGTATCTGGAATTTGCCAAACCTGAATTATCATAAATATCAATAATGTAAATATTTTTTCCCGCAACAGCGTTAAGAATATGTCCTGTAAATGAATCTGCCTGTACATATATATCCTGATCCGGATCATAAGGTTCAATATCACTTGACGGCAAAGGATCTGTGCTAAGTCCGTACCTGTAGATTATATTTCTATCGGCCATTATATGATAATGTATACGGTCATTTCCTGTATCATTTCCATTTTTATCCCTTACCTTGCCGTTATACGCAATAGGATGTTTGATAAATACGCAGACTTCGCCCTTTGCCTCGTCAGGATCATCCATAAGATAAATATCACCGTTACCTGAAATTGAAGTTGCTAAAATATATATAGCCGCTTTATCATTAGGCCCGGGTTCATGATGACAATCATGATCATGATAAACTCTTATTGTATTATCAATGCCGATATTACCATTTACGGCTATCAGTTCAAGTCTGTAACATTCTATACCCGTACCCGGAGATACGATATCTATATCGCCCTCTATGGAATTAAATACCATTACGTAATCTTCCAAAACAGCAATATTGCTTAACGTTATGGTAGTTTTATTTGTAAAAGAAACGTCACCCGCGGCTCCAAGTATTGAAATACTGTTTACTTCATTAAAATAAATATTAATTCCATCTTCTTCATCAATAGCAAGGTCTATTCCCCCGCCTGAAGTTAAAATAAGCGCAACCCCTCCTGTGATAAGTCCTGATTGAGTTATATGACTGCCGGAGCCTGTTGTTGTAATTGTTATCGCAGAAGAAGCAGCTCCCGATATTCCGGCTATTTCCAGCGCCTTGCTATTTACAATTACTACGTCTCCGCCTGAGCCAGTTACCAGGAAAACGTCAATTGCGTTAGCTGAATTATTAAATGTTACGGCAGAAACAGAGTTTACTGATAAATTTTCAGTTTTAACCGCCTCGGAGGCCGTAATTGTTCCAACAGAATCTGATTGTGTTCCAAGCGTAATGCTTGTTAAAGGTTCGTTGCCTCCGGCTTCGCCGCTTAATAAAACATTCATGTGTGTAATTATCAAGTTTGACGTTTCGCCGTTTACGCCGTCTACAGTACCTTCAAAATGAACAGTGGTTCCTGTTACACCGCCAAGCGCTGCAACGCCGCTTATTGTCACATTACCTTTATAATGCTGCGCTGTTCCTGTCGTATAAGTTGTGGTTAAACTTGCGCCTATTACAGCTTCACCTTCTACAACAATTGATTCCGCTTCAAGCGCTGTAGTGCCAAAGAACGACGCGTTTCCGTTAATTAATAACGCGCCAATATTATCACCGCCGTTAAATACCGCGTTGGCGCCTCCTGCCCCTGTGCCGTTAATGGTTAAGGTTTCATCGTTGCCGGCAATCGTTCCAAATGAAACAGATGTGCCTGTAAACTCAAATGCGTTTAAGCCTTTAAGCTCAACAGATCCAATATAACTTTGAGAACCTTCCGTAATAACATTTTTATTTATATTAATTGTGCCTGTTCCGCTTACTGTTACGGTAAGATTATTAATTTTATCATCTTCAATATCATTTAAAGTAACGTCGCCATTAACCGCCGCTGTAAGAGACAAATTGCTTGTATCATTATCCAAAGCATTTCTTGTAATTGTTCCAAGCGTTATATTCTGCGCTGTTATGCTGTTTGGTTTATCTTCAACAAGTATTATATCTTCATTAAAATCGTCTCCAATATGAATATCAGCGCCATTAAGCCTGATATAATTGCTTGTTAAGACAAGAGCGGCTGTTGAATTAAATTCTCCCTGGAACTCGATAAATCCTTGATCTGTAATAAATTTCAGATCGTGCGTTTTTGCGGGAATAACGTCTACAATATAAATATTACGATCTCCCGTAACAGTAAATTCTTCTAAAGCAATTGTTGAACTTACCCAATAGTAATCCTGCCAATTAACGGCATTTTCAAAAATATTTACTGTACCGTAAACCAGATGCATTCCCTGCGGCACTCCTTTGTGATAACAGAAGTGGTTATGATAGATTCTGCGTTTGGGCTCAAAATTATTAACATCCAGACAAATCCTGCCGATCGTTCCCGGATAAATCAAATTCCAATTATTCTGATTCGGATCAGTATCCTCTATCGCGATAAAACTATTGGCTTTTACATAAATGGCAGCTCCCAATCCGTCACCGGGCGACGTATCATGATTTCCCTCACTTGTAACCTCAATTCCTGCATTAACGGCTACAGTTACTCCTCCTGTGTTTTCATCAGCTAAAAGAAGAAGTCTTTCTGCGTTGATACTTGCATTTATATTTATATCTCCCGCAATTGATTCCAGTGTAAGTAATCCGGTTGTATTGATAACATCGGCAATCGCAATATCTGCGCTATTCGTAACAGAAACAGAATTATTTCCTGTGCCGGTTATTCCGGAAATTGAAAGGCTTGCGGCAGTATTTGAAAAATTTACATTTCCGCCGGCGCTTTGTATTGTAAGCGAAGAGACTTCATTATTATCATCATTCAGCATTATCCCTGCAGATGACCACAATGTAAGATTTTGCGTAACTATCGTTCCTGTCTGATTAATCTCCCCTGCTCTGTTTGCCGCACTTTCTCCAAGCGTAATGCTTCCATTATTGGGCGCTTCCAGCGAGGCGATAGAAAGCGCGCCTGACTGATTTATTGCTATTGTTCCGTTTGCCGTATCGTTAACCGCAGTAAGCGTAATGTCTCCGGTTGTTCTAAAAACGATACTTCTTGCAGGAGTTGGAGCATTTTGAGTGATGTGTAATTCAACAGCGCCGTTTAAATCGTTGTCGGCATAATCCATCGTAATTGTTTCCGATGCGTTAACTATAACTGCATTTGCTGTATCATACCCCGAGTCTCTCGAAACTGTGCCTAACGCAGTAATTGTCGTCCCTGTCAATATTATTGGCTGCGTATTTGCCGCATCGCCGAATGCCGCCGCTGCATAACTTTGCGCGCCTGTGGTTGTGATGCCGGCATTTATATGAACTGCTGCGGTTGTAACGATTGATATGGGTCTTGTGCTATCGGCGCCGACATCACCGTCAAATCTTGCGGCGGCAGTTGCTACTGTTAATGTGCGCGCTGTAGTATTTGTGCTGTTTACAACATTTCCAAAACGAATTGTACCTGCAGCGCCTCCGGTAAAAGTAATATTACCGCCAAGTTCAACATGACCGTGATAATATTGATCACCTGTTGTAGAAATGTTTGCGTTAACTGTTGCCGCGCCGGGCGTATTACCTGCGGTTGCATTTACAATTATGCCGTTTAACCTGGTACCAACGGCAGCGCCTACCGCTCCGTTAAACGTAACATCCGCGTCAGTGATTGTCAGTATACGCTGTCCTGCAACAGTGCCAGAGAATAAAACGGCGCTTCCTGTGCCTCCACCTGTAAGAGTCCTGACATCTCCGGCAGCGCCGCCGCCAAGCGTTACGTTTCCTGTGTATGTTTGACTGCCTGTTGTGGTTATGTCCGCGTTAATTTGAGAAGCGCGATTCACCATTAAAGTTCCGATTCCGCTTGCGCCGGAAAAAGTTACCGCCGCAGTTCCTGCGCCGGCTCCATTATTAATTGTTAAATTATGGCCGCCGCCTGTAATATTTCCTAAACTAATTGCCGCGAGTGAATGCGATGTAAGTGTAACATTCACGCCGAGCGTTACATTTCCTGTAAGTACCATACCGCCGTTTGCAGCAGTAGCGCCGTTTGTTGTGATATTCCCGCCAATATAAGTTGTACCGCTTACTGTTAATCTTCGAATATTATTAACATTGCCGTTTAATACAGCGTTACCGGCAATTTCCAGCATAAGACCTGTACCTGTTATAAGTGCGCTTGTAACTGTTCCGATTGTTATACTCGTCCCTGTCAATACGCGTATCCCGGCATTTGAAGTGCTGTAAAGATTCACAGACCCGTAACTCTGGGAGTTACCCGTTCCGGAAGTAGTAACATTTGCGCGTAACACACATTCACCTGAAACTGTAACTGTATGCGCGCTTACTGGTAAAGTCGGCGGGAATGTAGTGCCGCCAAATTGGGCATTACCTGTTATATTTAATGCGCCGATACCAGCGCTGCTGTTAATTATTGCAAGTACTTCTGGCGATAATGCAAGATTATTTCCATTACCGGTTACGTCACCTAATGTTATATTGTAAGCAGTAATGCTGTTGCTGTTGCCCGTTCCAATCAATGTTACGGCGTTTGAACCGGTGTTAAAATTGTTGCCTGTTCCAGAAAGCGTAATTTTCGCGTTATTTAACCTTACACCGCCGCTTCCGGGGTTAAGCGTAAGAGTGTATGCCGATGTATAATCACCGCGGAATTCGATGTAATTATTGCTGCCGGTTGTGTTAATTGTTAAATTCTGTCCTTGTGAAGAAACGTCAATAATATAAACATTATAACCGGAATCAGGTTGAAGAAGACCGCGCTCATCTGCGGTTGGATTTATATAAAAATAACTTGAACCTGTAAGTCCCGGAACAGGATGTTCGCTGTAAACCCAATGTGAATTGGCAGGAGTAGCAGGCGCGCCTGCTTCAATACAAGGGTGATGATAACGTCCACCATCAATTCTGCCGTTACCGTTATTTGTAAAATTGTCTACAGCAAGACAAATTCGCCCTGCAGTTCCGGGCGTTATTATTCCGGCGCCTGCTGCCGCTGTAAAAGTATTTGCTTTAACGTATATGGAAGCTGCATTCAGTCCTTCATTATTGGATGGATCATGAACTCCGTTACTCGTCAGGTTAATTGAAACATTACCAGCTACTGTTACTGTACTGCTGGCAGACAGCGCTTGTATAATTAAACGATTGGTGTTGGTTATATTGCCGTTTATATTAATATTTCCTGTTGTCGAAATAAACGTTAATGTATTTGCATTCCCTAAATTAATTCCTCCGTTTCCGGTTACAATGTTGTTATGTGCATTAATGGTAAGCGGCACAGAACCTGTTATGGCAAGGTCAGTGCTTATGGAACCGCCTGATGAGGTTAATGCCCGTGTGCCGGCCGAGCCAAGTTCAATTGCTCCTTTATAGGTTTGATTCCCTGCTGTGGTAATATTTCCTCTGATATTTGTTAAAAGACTTTCTATCGATAAATTATTAATATAAGGTCCTATACTATTCAAATTAATAACACCTGAAGCTTCAAGCGTTAAATTGCTGTTACCTGACAAAGCACCTGTAACCTCGCCCAAAGTAATTCCCAATGCAGTTATACTGCTGCCGGTTCCTCTAAGGGTTATTTCATCTGATGTGTCAAATGAGCTGCCGGAAAGATTAATATTTGCATTATTAAGGTGAATACCTCCTGCTCCAGGAGAAAGATTTAAATTACCGGAAGATGTATAATTCCCGCGTATCTCAATAAAACCTGAGCCATCAACGATAAAGTCTGCACTGCGTGTGTTGGAAGGCGCAGTATTGCCGACATTAACAATATAAATGTTATAACCATCAGCGACCTGATACGTTAAAGAATTTCCAAGAGCATCGTTGGAATTAACAAGCTGATTTGGAGAAGGAATATCGCCTGGAACCGGCCCTGTACCATATACAAGATGGTTATTAATCAGCGGTACAACCAATTCAGTTCCATTGCATGCATGATAACGGTTACCATCAATTTTACCAGTGCTGATTAAATATCCACCACTTAAATTTAAACACATCTGTCCTGCTGTCGCAGGAAAAATCCTTCCCGCACCGCCGTAAGCCCTGAATTGAACCGCGTCAACATAAATTGACACATTACCGGTATGACTACAACTGCCAAGAGGGCTATTGGCAACATTAGCAGTATCTATGTTAACAGAACTGTTAACAGTAACATTGCCGTTTGCCGCGTTTATAATTAACCGCTGAGCGGAGATATCGCCCATTAACGTAACATCTCTGCCGGAGTTAAGAGTAATTACACGAGCTCCCGCAATAATACTGCCAATGTTTAAATCTTCATTTGGATTTGTTTTAGTAATGGTTACCATGTTAGCGCTGCTGATGGCTATAGGAGCTCCGTTCATTGTAATATTATTCCCGGGTGCGATTTGAAGACCATTCAAGCTGCCAATGGTCAAATTTACCGTAGATAACTCGGCATTCGCAGTTGGAATTTCGTTTGCCCATATATTTGAATTTAATTCTGTTGTTGTAACATTCAGATGACCATTTGTAAAACCAAATCGGTCTGCACTTAAAACCAGTCTGCCGACTGTCATGTCATTGCCATTAAAAAGCATTGCGGTCGGCGTGTTAACTCTTAATTCGTCCAACTGTATTGAAGCCACATCAACACTTATGCCATCCCCATTACCGCTGATAATCGCAATATCGCCCACTCCGCTTGGGTATCTTGATACAGCCTGTCCATTGATGCGCCAATTGTTTAAATTACTCCAGTTTTGAACACTGGGAGTTCCACTCCAGGCTCCCCCAACCCATGTAAAAGTATCCCCCCAAGCCGTCCCGCCGAGAATTGCCAATAATATTAAAAAAAACGTGATTTTCTTCATTAACACCCTAGAGAAAAATATTTGCCGCTTTAATGGCTGTTACTATTTAATATCGGCAAATTCCTCTCCCTTCTTCCATACAGTAGCACATCTTTTTGATTATTTCCAGAAAGCTAAGGTAGCTGCTACCATAGTTGCTACTTAAGCTGTTACCATACCTGCTACATAAGCTGCTACCATAGCTGCTACATAAGCTGCTACATAAGCTGCTACCATAGCTGCTACATAAGCTGCTACATAAGCTGCTACCATAGCTGCTACCGTGTCCCTTGTCACCCTTGGCGAGGTGTCGTCTTTACATTAAGATGATACCATGAAAATACTATTTATCGGCGGAACCGGAACCATATCAAGCGCGATTACAAGACGGGCAGCGCAACTGGGGTGGGAGATTTACCTGCTCAACAGGGGCTCAAGAAAACTTGAGTTTAAAGGCCCTGAGGTAAAACATGTTGAGTGTGATATAAGAATCGAAAATGCCCCGGAAATTCGCGAAAAGCTGACAGAGATACTGGGCAGCTATAAACAGTTTGATGTAGTGGCCGATTTTATCGCCTTTGTGCCTGAGCATGTTCAGAAGGATTACGACATTTTTAACGGCATCTGCAAACAGTACATTTTTATCTCCTCCGCTTCAGCATACCAGACGCCGCTTTCATCGTATCTTATTACAGAAGCTACGCCGCTTTCAAATCCGCTTTGGCGCTATTCGCGTGATAAAATCGCCTGCGAAGAATTTTTAATTTCTAAATACCGCGAAAACGGTTTTCCAGCTACAATCGTGCGTCCCAGCCACACTTACGACGAGCGAAGCGTTCCGCTTGGAGTTCACGGCTCAAAGGGAAGTTATCAGGTTCTAAAACGAATACTCGAAGGAAAACCCGTAATCATTCACGGCGACGGCACAAGCCTTTGGACTTTAACCCACTCAAGCGATTTTGCGCGCGCGTTTGTAAGGCTAATGGGGAACATTCACGCAATCGGAGAATCAGTTCATATTACATCAGACGAAAGCGTAACATGGAACCAGATTTATCAAATTATAGCAAATGCTTTAAATGTGGAGTTAAAGGCTGTTCATGTGGCAAGCGAATTCCTGGAAGAATGTTCCGAAGGAAAATACGATTTTCGCGGAAGCCTCCTTGGAGATAAATCAAACTCTGTCGTTTTTGACAATACAAAATTAAAACGGCTTGCCCCGGACTTTATCGCAAGAGTAAGAGCGGACGAAGGAATAAAAACTACGATAGCCAATGTAATGTCTCAAACTGAACTGCAAATCGAGGACATCGAGTTTGACGAATGGTGCGATAAAGTTATAAGAGCTTTGGAAACTGTAAAAAGGGCCTTCAGCGGCTAAACTTTTTTTGCGCCCTTTTTATGCTCTCTTAAAGCAATAACCACGATGACTATAAATAATGCGATAAAGAACAATATCGAAAAAACTAAAGCTGTCATATTGTTGTTTTCTTCAGGCGGCACAGGCGGCGCGCCGACAATCACATTTGAAGGATCAATCGGGACAGTGTTATCTGTAAGAACAATGATAAAGCAGATTATTACCGATAGAAACATCACGGCAAGAGCGCCAAGGCTTACCAATCGGGTTTTATAGTCCGATTTTTTATTAAGAGCCATGTAGATGACAGCTCCAATAAGAATTATGCCAATAATAATTCCAATTACCATATACTGCATTTTCGGCTTGTTTTGCCTTGTCAATTAGGAGGTTTTATGGTACTATGGTTCCAATACTAATTATAGTGAGGAAAAAAATGGCTCATAAAATCAGTGATGCTTGTGTAAGCTGCGGTTCATGCGCGGGCGATTGCCCGGTAAGTGCAATCTCTGAAGAGGGCGGACAGTACCAAATTGATGCGTCAAAATGCACAGATTGCGGTGCATGCGTCAGTACTTGCCCGACTGAAGCGATTTCCGCATAAGGTTTGCAGGCAATTAAGGCAGGCAAGGGGATGGCCCTTGCCTTTTTTTTGATAATTTTCAGCGCGCCGGTATTCGGCAGCGACTTTCCCGTAATAAGGGTATTAAACCCTTCAGACACCATGTTCAGCCAGTTTATGAACGATGTTGAGGGGAACCGCAGACGCGTTTCAGGCGTACGCAGGCTTTCGCCTGAACAGATAGCTGAACATTTAACAATTTACCAATACACGGTAAGACAAGCCGATAATTTTTTGTCCCTTGCCGCCCGGCTGAACATCCCGCACTCCGCTCTTGCAAGTATAAATAAAATAAATAGTCCTCAGGCGCTGGAACCCGGAATGACCATTCTCCTTCCTTCATGCCCCGGGATTTACATACCGGAAAGCTTATCTACAGATTTGGAAAAAATCCTGGGGGCGTCAAGGGAAAACAGCGAAGGATCTGTCGAAATCAGAATCAGGCGGGGGGAACGGATATATAATTTCCTCTTTTTCCCCGGCGCGGATTTTACGCAGACAGAAAGAGCTTTTTTCCTGAATTCGGGATTCAGATTCCCGCTTCGTCAATATCGCATAACAAGCCGTTTCGGCGTAAGAACAGATCCTTTCTCCAACAATCAGCAGATGCACAGGGGATTGGATTTAGCCGCGCCGGAAGGAACCGAGGTTTTTGCGGTTGCGAACGGCACAGTTACATCGGCAGGGTTCGATCCGGTTTACGGAAATTATATAATTATCAGTCACAGTAATAATTATTCAAGTCTTTACGGGCATTTGCAGACTATATACACAGTATTGCGATCTGAAGTAAGATCAGGTAGTCTGATAGGAAGAGTAGGCTCGACAGGTCAATCTACGGGACCGCATCTTCATTTTGAACTGCGCCGCGGCGGGATACCAATAGATCCTTCAGGCAGGCTCCGTCCCTGAAAATCGACGGAAGCAAAAAGAGGATGGTGTATGCTTGAAGCTTCGCTGCGGGTATCGGTAATTTTTCTGTTCATGGCAATTTTCCTGCTTGTTCCCTGCGCTGTTGGGCATACCGAAGCTTTTCGTACAATTGTCGAAGGTACTGTCGAAGTAACTCCCGAAAGACCTGCAGAAAGCCCCGTCTCCATGGGAGTAAACGGCGCGATAATTATAAACCTTGGCGCCGAAGCGAGATTTTTAAGGGGCGTAGAACTGGAAATTACGGCTCCTCAGTCATGGCTGCGCTACCGCGGAGCGCTTGTAATGATGCTGTACAATAACATCACTCCTGCGGCGGCAAACGACACAACAGACATGGTTGGCAGCCGAATCGTTTTTGAACCTCTGCCGTCACGGTTAAGAATCAATTATCATATCCCGGTCAGGGCTCAGCATGGACTTAGAACAACAACAACTGTTTCTGTTCCCGCCGTCATTGCCCAAAGCGCCACATTTCCCATCATGTTCAGGCTTATGGAAGTAACCAAAGGGTTACCCGCAGAATTCGAAAATATGCGCTTCTCGGTCATCGCCCGGCCCATTCTAACCGATGAAGGAGCCGTGAGGCTTACCACCCGTTTTCCGCCCAATTTAAGAAACAGACCCTTTACAGTCCTTATAAATGACAACGTAATAACGAATATTTCCGAACAAATAATGCTTAGGGAAGGCGAACACCACCTAGTCGTCCTTTCAGATGATTACCGAAATATCTCAAGGCGCTTTATTGTAGAAAGAGCGAGGATTACAGACCTCATAATCGAACTGCACGATCCCGCTCCTGTTATCATACTGGAAGCTCCTCAAAATGCGCAAATTTTCCTGAATGGCAATTTAATCCGCAGCAGGGAACCCTTCACCACAGATCCGGGTACTCATGAGGTTAGATTTCAGGTAGGCGACTACACCATTATACGTTCGATTAACGTCCAAAGGGGAAAGACCTACCGCGTAGCAATGGCTGTGGACGTTACAATCAGCGAAGAAGAGTAAAATTAACTGTTAAGATTTGACACCTCTGTTACCGATATAGTAAGTGTCGGGATTATAGTTCCCCTCCCAAATCACTATACTTCCGATATGCCTCAAGGGCATGGAGCTGTTCGAGAATCAAAATCGGACAGCTCTTTTTATTTTTAAGCCGATTTAATATAATAACCTATGAGTGAAAAACAGGATTCAAACGAGCAGCGCATTGATGTTTCCGGTATACAGGTAAAATTAAAACCCTTCATGGGAATGCGTCCCGGCGTTTATCTTACGATACTGTATTCGTTCATTTTACTAATCATAATTTTTTTCCTGTTTCTTTTTCCGGGTTTAAGAAATCCCGGATCTGTTCTAATTGTAAAAACAAATCCCAAAGGAGCCGCGATCAGGGTAGACGGCGTATATATGGGTCTTTGCGAAAGCAGGATTTTTGTTCCAAAAGGAACGCGCATAATCGAAGTTGTTATGCCGGGTTTCGAAAGTCAAAGCGAAGTCCACACAATCGGAGCGCGTATTTTTGCATCCAGGTTTTTCCCCCTAAAATACGAAACCGAGTTTACGCTGCATTCGGCAGATCCTGCAGGAGCATTTGCGCTTTATGCGTCGGATTTTGCGGCATGGACATTCGCGGGAGAGCCGACGGCAAACTGGCAGGTTCCAATGAGCCTTTCTGAAGGAGCTTACCGCCTTGGACAATATGCGCCGCAAGACAACAACAGGGAAGAGTTTAATAATATTTTAAAAGCGGCTTCCCGTTTTACAGTTACAAGAGCTTCGGCGCGCGATTTGGCAAGAGCAAAAATTCTTTTGGATGCAAACGGCAGCGCTCCCTCCCCCCTTTCATTGGTTGGCTCAATTTCGGATATAATGGCTTTCCTGTCGGAAAACAGCGAAACGCCATTCTGGCTTGCCGGCCTCTTTCCTTCGGATTCGCAGGTTGCATCAGCAATAGAAAATTCAGACTGGTATAAAAACAATATAAACAGATATACGGCATTTACAGGAGAGCCTTCTGTAAGGGGACAGAACAGATACGCAGGTCTTACGTTTACAGATGTTAATTTAAGAAACGGTTTTAGAATATGCGAAACTCAAGTATCAAAAGGAATGTTCGATACTTTTTTAACCGAAAATCCTCAGTGGCGGGAACATTTAACCAACTATGTGCCGGATGAAATAACAGTAAATCCTTTTGAATCAATAAACCCTGATGCCGTAACAGGAATTACATGGTATGCGGCAAAAGCTTTTTGCGACTGGTTTACAATTCGCTACCTTCCGCAGGGATTACAGGCAAAACTGCCGTCAGAAGCAGAATGGGAATTTTCTTCCCGTGTAATTATGAGCATGAGAAATCCTGGATGGGAATGGTGCGCAGATCCATATGCTCCTTTAAATTTTATAAGCGCATCAAACGAATCTATCGAAGCTGTCGGCTCTCCCGAACGAACTTTGCGCGGAAGACCGATATCGGGTACAGGAGCAAACAGGGCTTCGATGCCGCCTGATTTGTCGTCACCCATTATTACTTTCCGCATGGCAATTGATTCTGCAGAGTGATACAAATATGAGCGAAGGCGTTAAAATTATCGCGCAGAACCGCAAAGCGCGTCACGATTACTCGGTAGACGAAACGTATGAATGCGGCATTGAACTTTTGGGAACAGAAGTAAAATCATTTCGTGACGGTAAAATTTCGTTTCCGGATGCATGGGCGGAAGTTGTTGCAGGCGAGGTATGGCTTCGTTCGCTTGTAGTCGCGGAAAACCCGTTTTCGTCGATTTTTAATCATGAACCTGACAGAAAAAAACGTCTTCTCCTTCACAAGGAAGAAATAAAGCGGATAAACAGAAAAGTCGAAGAAAAAGGCTACACATTAATTCCGCTGTCGTTTTATTTTAAAAAAGGCAGGGTAAAAGTCGAACTTGGCCTTTGTAAAGGAAAAAAAGCATACGATAAACGCGCCGGAATAAGGGAAAAAGACTTAAAACGCGAAATCGCCCGCGAATTCCGCAATAAGCTTAATTAAAGCTCTTCTTGTTTTACTACCTTGAGCGCCTTTCGATAACTTCCAGCATGAAAAGAAAGATAAAAACAAGTAATCCAATGCTCAAAGACACTATTTTCATGCTTCTGTCAGATATAAAAACCGGATTTTGAGCGTAATATATATTTCCGGCAGTAGAAGGAGCCTTGTTCATGGTTCCAAGCCCGACAATTCTTACAAAACGTTCATTATGCTGACCATATCCCATCTGACGCGCATGAATCATCATCGTATCCTGATCATATAATAAATTACTTCTTGTTCTTTCAAGTTCATCGTTAAGCAATTCGAGACTTTCGATATTGTTCCACTGTCGATCCCTCTCGGCAAGAAGAAAATTATATGAAGACATGCCTTTAGGACCGCCAAAAAATGACAAAAGCGTGTAAATTGCTATAGCAGCCCATATTCCGATGAGGTATTTATGGATTTTCATTACTCGATTAACGGTTGTTTATTGATTATTCTTTAAGCATTGACAACAGCAAAGTCATACTTTAATATTATAGTAGAGATAAACTACTGAAAAAAGGTAAAAGTACCGATAATTAACCTAATGTGTTAATTTTAGGGAGCGGTTCATGGCACACGAGAAAAAACCTTCAATATACTCAGATCGCGGCAACATTGGATCTGCAGAAGAACTTGATGAATATGGAGTATGGGTTAAAAGCGAACCTCAGGTTCTGTCGGGAAGCGCAAATTCAGCGGATCTTGATGATCTTGCTTTGCCTATTGATGATTCTGCTGATGATGATTCATTAACTTTCGATGATGCCGTACTTGACCTTGATGACACGGGTTCTTTCAGCTCTGAGCCGGCGGAATTCCCCGACGATAACATAGATCTTGGTGATGATTCTCTGTCTGCTTCTGCAGATCTTGCCGATTTTAACATGCCGGAAGAAGACGAACTTAAATTAACAGAAGATGAAATTGATATCGAAGACACCTCATTTGATGATCTCGAAGTGCCTGTTTCAGAGGACGCAGACCTTGATTTAAATGACAGCGATGATGATTTAACGGCTGATGAGTTTTCGAGCGAAGAAACTGATATTTCTGACAGTTCCGCTATTAACACAGAAAGTGTTGATTCGTCTGAAGACTTGTCTCTTGATACAGAAAGTTTTGATTCATCCGATGATTTATCTCTTGATACCGAAGATTTCGGCGTTCCGACAGTCAGTTCAATCGAAAAAAATGTCGCCAATCTTCAGGATGATTTCATTTCTGCGGCAGGTTCCGGTTCAGGCGAGCTTTCATCGCACCTTCTTAAAAAAATAGCGGATGAGCTTTCGTCAATCAGAAGTGAACTTACGGATTTAAAAAAAGAATTTGCAAGTGTCCGCTCCGCTTCTGCTGACAACGCCAAAAATGACCACGGTTTTTTTTCGGATGATGACGACGAAGCAATCGCGCTTACAGGCGATGAACTCAGCGAAATAATAAGCAGCGACGCAGTTGAATCTGATTCTGCCGCTGAAGAAACCAAAGAAGAAGAGTCGTCGGGGTTTAAAATCGGCGATGATGATGACGATGAAGCAATTGCGCTTACAGGCGATGAACTTGATAATATATTAAACTCTGCGGATTTTACCGAAGAGTCCGGCACCGTTGAAAATCTGGAAACTGATTTTGCCATTGAAGATGAACCGCTCACAGACGAACCTATTGCAAGTGAAGCTCTTGCTGATGATTCCTTTGATGATGTCTCGCTTGATGATGATTCACTCGTCAATGATTCGTTTACCGATGTTTCACTTGAAGATGACGCACTCACAAGCGATTCAATTGCTGACGTTTCACTTGATGAAACGCTCGCAGACGATTCAACTGCTGACATTTCACTTGATGAAACTCTCACAGACGATTCAACTGCTGACATTTCACTCGACGATACGCTCACAGATGATTCAACTGCTGACATTTCACTTGACGATACGCTCTCAGATGATTCATTGGATATCAGCATGGACGACAGCTCGTTAGGTGAAGATTCGTTTGAAGTTGACCTTGCAGGTGATGCGCCGGCTGCTGAAGCTGAAATCGAAACAGAAAAAGAAGAAATTGACATTGATTCACTTGGCATAGATATCCCTGCCGAAGAAGAAACATCTGACGAAGACATTTTAAGCCTTGGCGCAGATGATTTAGGCGTTGATACAGAGCCGGCGGAGGAACCGGCGGAAGAAACTGCGGAGGAACCGGCAGATATTCAGAGTGATGACATCACTCTTGATGATACAATCAGTATGGATGACTCTCTTTCTCTTGACGACGAGTCGCTTGGTTTTAGTGACGGCGAAACAGAATTGCCTCCGTTGGCGGATCTTTCGGATGAAGCGTTTGCCGATTTTACAGGCAGCTCTTCCGACATTCACTCAAGCGAAATAGAAGACATAGATGAAGATGATTCACCCACGATTGAAGAGATAGAAAAAGATGAAGAAGTAGATACAACTCTTACAGACCTTGATGAACTGGAGCAGCTTCGCACAGAAGGCGCAAAACCTGTTACATTCCCTCCTGATGATACGTCCTACCTTGAAGAAAATGATTTATCGCTGGAAGGTTCCGGAGAAGATGATGAAGCGGAAATTGATCTTTCCAACGCAGTAATCGATGAGCCGGAATTATCAACAGATGACATTACAGCTAACGATGATTTAACAGAACCTGCTTTGGATGACTCGGGGTTTGATCTTGATTCCCTTGACGATCTGACAATTGATGATGTTCCGGCGGACGCAAGTGACGAAATCGTTGCAGATGATTTAGCGGACGAATTCGCAGTTGATTCACTCGAAGCGGATGGGTTCGCTGCGCTTGATGATGCTTTAATCTCTGACGCTTCTCTTGATGACGAAATTGTCGCTGCGGAGGATTCCGTTGATGACGATATCATCCTTGATGAAGTCACACTTGACGATATTTCAGATGACGTTTCCCTTATGGATGCCGCAGCTGACGACATTGTTCTTGACGATGAAAGTTTTGCCGCCGAAGAAAGCGCAGTTGACGAAATCGTTTCCGAAGAACCTGCTCTTGATGAAATTTCAGACGACATATCTCTTGATGATTTTTCAGGCGACATCGCACTTGACGATGCGGCACAAGAGACTGCATCTGATGATAGCGACACAGGTGATTTTGTTTTGGGAAGCGGAGAAGAAGACCCGTTTGATTTACCAATTGCGCCGGATGATGAATGGGTAGCCGCGCATTCAGAGCCTGCACCTGTTGCGCCTGCTCCGGCAGCGCCTGCCGCGGCTCCTGCTGCCCCAATTGCAGCACAGGCTCCTGCCGCTCAGTCTGCTGCTTCTGCCAAAGCCGGACAGGATGCAAATAATTTCGAGATTCCGTCGGATTTAAGATCTGAACTTAGAAATATTTTAAGCTACATGGATCAGCTTCTGGAATCGCTTCCGGAACAAAAGATCGAAGAATTTGCAAAATCTGAATACTTCGATTCCTATAAGAAACTCTTTAAGGAATTGGGGCTGGTATAATCGATAATATTGGCGTACAGCTTCATTCGCGTTACAATCCGCACTCTGAGGCTGCGCGCTACATTGATTCATTAAATATTAAAAGCCGCGTAAAATATTTTATTTTAATTGAGCCTGGTCTTGGATACATTATTCCGGTTCTTCGTGAAAAATTCAAAGACAGCAAAATAATGGTTCTGCATATTGACAATTTTCCCGCGCATGAAGGAATTCCTGTCCTAAACAGTCTGGAAGAAAAAGAGATTCAGAATTTCCTGGAAGTCAATATTTCGGATACTGACGCTGAAAATTTGCGCGTAATAGAATGGCGGCCATCCCTTAACCATTACAGGGAAAAATACGTTAAATTGCTTTCGCAGGTTGTAGATTTTATAAAAAGGATGGAAGCGGGAAAAAGAACTACCGCCGCTTTTGGAAAAAGATGGGTAAGAAATTTCTTTAGAAATATTGGAAACATAAATAAGGGTATTCTTTACAGACAATCAGACTTGCAGGTAATTATTACAGGTTCAGGCCCTGGTTTACAGGACGCTTTTCCTTTAATAAAAGAAGCGCAAAATACAAGTCTTGTTATAGCGTCTTCTTCATCGGTAATGGCGTTAGCTGCAAATGGAATAAGCGCGGATTTAATTGTTACTACGGACGGCGGCGCATGGGCATTAAAACACATGTACAGCTTTTGCAATGATTATAAAGACAGCGCTTTAATTGCCGCGTCTCTTTTTGCCGCTCTGCCCTCTCAGGCGCTCTCTTCGCCATTTTTACTTATAAATGACGGAAGTTTTTGGCAGAACGTTATTTTTCATGAGCTTTCCCTTCCCTCTGTTTTAATTTCTCAAAAAGGAACAGTAACCGCGACAGCCCTGGAACTTGCGCTTCTTTTAAGTATCGGAAACATCTATCTTGCCGGAATGGATTTTTCATTTAGCGATATAAGAACCCATGTAAAACCATATGCTTTTGACAGCATTTTTTTTAACAATGCAAACCGCTTTACGCCGGTTTACTCAGAATATTTTACGCGTTCTTCATTAATTAACCGCGGCGGCAGCATGGACATATACGCTTCATGGTTTAAGACTCAAATCCTGTCATGGCCAAAACGTATTTTTTCCATGACCCAAAGCGGTATCTTTAATGAAGGAAAACCAGATACAAAAAGAAAACAGAAAAAAGCAAACGATTATTTTGAAACCGTATCTTTAAATAAAGACTTTTCTCCTTTTCGAAAACGCGCATCAGACATTCTTTTAAACGCATTAAAAAACAGTGAATATTCGCATAACATTAAAAAGGAACTCTGTACTTTATTGCTAAACGGTGAAGAAAATGTCTCAGAAGAAAAACTGGAAAGCATTATACTGGAAATTGCCAATGAGTAAAAAACGCTACACATTTAATAAATCCAGAAGCGGAGAACTTGTTCCTGCAATTATTCTAAAAAATGAAAACATTCAGCCGCTCCATTCCATGATGGATCCCAAAAAAGAAGCAGAGCGTCTTATAACAGCAAACGGCAGCCTGGGCTTTACCGTTTTCCTTGGATTGGGAGGCGGCTTCGCTCCCGAAGCTGCGCTGGAACATAACAGCTCATTTGTGCTTGTAATTGATTATGACAGGGAAGGAATTCTTGAACTCCTTGAGGCAAAAAATTATTCTTATCTTTTGGATAATGAGCGTTTTCATTTGTTAATCGATCCTTCAAATGATGAAATTATAAACTTTATTATAAATAATTTTAAACCCTCGCTTCACGGCGGCTTAAAAATGATTCCCCTTCGCACAAGAACTGAACAGGATACACAAATTTTTGAGAGCGCAGCCGGGGCGGTTCAGCAGGCACTTGATATTGTAACAGGAGATTATTCTGTTCAGGCGCACTTTGGAAAGAGATGGTTTTCCAACATTATTCGAAACATTAAATTCGTAAAAACAGACAGCGAAAATAACATAATAGAAAATATTTTAAAACAAAAAAAACAAATAAAAAACGCTGTCATTGTTGCCGCGGGACCTTCGCTGGACAGTCAAATCCCGGCTCTTATAAAATTAAAATCACAAGGCGCATTTATAATATGCACAGACACAGCTCTTGGCGCGCTTTTTTCAAATAACATGGAAGCAGATGCGGTTGTTTCGATCGACTGCCAGCATATCAGCCTGTATCATTTCATGGGTTTTAATTCAAGGATTGGGAATATTCCCCTTATCCTCGACATTGCAAGCTCTCCTCTTCTTTCAAATTTTAATTCGTTTTCTCCGGTGTTTTTTTCAAGCGGTCATCCTCTTGCGCGCTACATTTCTGATGCATGGCGCTCTTTTCCCGGACTTGATACTTCAGGAGGAAACGTAACTTATGCATGTTTGTCTTTTGCAGAAACGTTAGGCGCAAAGCAAATAACGCTTTTCGGCGCGGACTTTTCCAATATTGGATCCAGGTCTTACGCAAGGGGAACCTATGTTTATCCGTATTTTTTTAACAGGCAAAAACGCACCTGTACGTTAGAAGCGCAATTTTCTTCATTTTTATACCGCAGCGTTTTCCTTCCGATGGAAAGCGATTTGCAAACGTACCGCGAAACATCGTCCCTTCGTTTTTACAGGAACAAACTGGAAGAAAAAGTTTCGGTTATGGAAGCGCAAGTTGTTTGCGAACAGGGATTAGGCGCGCCAATTACATTAAGAAAGAATAACCACGGAGGACACAGAGAAGAGAGCATAATGTTTAATCCAAACAATGGGGCGCACACAACAATCAGCGGTATCGATTTTTTATTACAGTACAGAAACGATATTGCAGCTTTGCCGCGGGCAAATGATAAGAAAGATTATTTTGGCATTTTGAATTTAAAAGAAAAACAAATTTTTACTACCCTGCTTCCGCTTGCGGCTTTTATCAGGAAGAAAAACGCAGAGTTAAACGCTCATGATATAATTGCGGAAGTAAAAAAATACAGCGTTAGAGAAATTGAAAAGGTATTAGGCTGATTATTCCCTTGCTGCGATTTCCCTTAGATTATTTCTAAAAATATTTTCTGCGTTTCTGATTAACGAAAGCGACCTTGCAAAAACGGGCGCAAAATCCGTTGGAGTATTTAAAAGCAGCTCAATGGTGATAGACGCTACCCTTCCATCGGGAGAAATTGTTATCTTTGCGACCTTTGAACGTCTGTTTGCGATATTTGCGGCCTGCATTGCGTCTTCAAGCGTAATTGCTCCAAGGCTGAATCCCATGTAAACCTGAAAAAATTGAATATCGTTATCATCAATAATGATAAAATAGTTGTCGCCGCCCACTTTAAATTGGATATCGCCGTCTACATCAACTGAAGGAAGGTACCCACGCCCCCTAAGATGCTCCATATATATACTCTGCAAATCCGCTCTGGACCATTCTTCCTGCTGAGCGTAAACCTGAACTGTTAAAAATATCCCAAAAATTAAGGCTGCGAGAATTTTGCTCATTTTTGTCATAAAAACTCCTTAAAATACCAAAATTTAATACTTCCTTACTATAAATTATATGGAGGGTTTTTCAAAAGTCAAGGAAATAGGGAAAATTAATACATACCTATTTTGATACTTAAATATTAAGCATCATTCCCCGGCGGCAGGGTCACTTAAAACTTCATCGCGGCGTATCCCACAAACGAGTCCGGCTCCTCTTCTCCTGTTACATCAGCGGAAGTTGCGTACTTTAATAACTGCGCGTTTCCAAGGCCAAGAGAGCCGGCAAACCCAAGCGCGCCAAGTACAGCTCCTGCAGAACATGCGGCCTGCTCTTCTTCTGCGCGGCGAAGAACTTCATTTGCATCACCGGCTTCGACAGCTTTTATAAAACCTGCATCGTTTACATCGCGAACCCAATTTAACGCAGCTTCTCCGCTGCCCTTTGGCGAAAAGCCGTAATTTGAACCGTAATGGGTTAAATCAGTAGAACCAATAATATTTACAATCTTGCCCAGTTTTTCCGATGCCTTAAAAATTTCCTTTCCGCTTTTAAATGATTCAATCTCTGCAGGCAATCGGAGCCAGAGAATCTTTGCTTTTGGAAAAAAATAATGCACCATGGGAAGGAGAACTTCGATTGTGTTGTCACGATAACGATCTTCTGCGCCGGAAAGCTCATCAAATAAAGAATCGCGTAATTCAGCGTCTATTTCGATATTGCCAAATGGTGTTTTTACAGCGTCTTCCATGGCAAAAAGCGCAGGAGAGCCGCCGCCCAAGTGTCCGCCAAGAATAACAATCGTATCTGCTTCCGGCGAAAGACCCGAAATGCCCATTGCGGCAAGTTTTCCTGAATAATACCAGCCGGCATGGGGCGAAATAACGGCTCTCGAAGAGCGTTTTGCGCCGTTAAATTCTTTTAAAAAAGCGGAAACCGAAGCGGCTTCACGGGGAAACCATCCCGCAGGCAAAGAATAATCTCTTATTTGCATATAAAATCTACCGATAATTATATCAGAGAAATATCAATATGAAAATGAAAAAAATCAAGATCGGAAATATTACAATTGGCGGCTCAATAATTGCTGCCATTTGCATAATTATTTACCTTGGCGCTCTTATTCAGGGCGCTATCCGCATTTATTTAAGCGTTGAGCAGCGCAGAGTGACCGCAGAACGTGAGTTTTCTCAGCTTGCAGACACTGCTTTTTCTGCAGGCAGTCAGGGTTTTATGGATGAGCAGTTTATCCAGACCATGAATAATTCATTAAAATTAAAAAGAGCAATCGAAGCGTTGATTATAACAGGTCCGGAAGGCGGCCATGCTTTCGAAAAGAAAAGCGGTCATGCCATTTCGTGGGTTAACAGCACGCCAAGATTCAATAAAAAGTTCGGCCTTTCCAGTCATGAATATTTCAGGCCTCTTTCAATTCCGGATGTTCGTCAGGCGGAAATAAAGGGAATTGCAAGTTCATTTGACTACAATGTATTTTCCGGGATTTTAAAAGATACGTTTATAATCATATTTATTGGTTTTGCTCTCTCACTTGTTACCATGCTGCTTCAGTTTCTTCTTGAAAGACAGGAAAAGCCAAAAGGCAATATGGTTTATGTAGATACGCCTGAACCTTCAAGAAAAGAAACCACGGACGAAAAACAGGCGTCAGACGTTCTTCCAAAAGGACTTTATTCGAAGCGCAGCAATATTGGTTTTGAAGAATACACGGACGATCGCCTGAACTCGGAATTACACCGCTGCGCGTCAACAGAAAAAGATTTAGCCTTATTGTTAATTGAGTTCAATGATTTAGCAAACGACATCATGTATAAACAGGCGGCGGAAGAAGCCGTAAACTTTTTTACGTCAAGAGATTTGTTATTTGAGTACGGCTCATACGGCATCAGCGTTATTCTTCCGGGAAGCGGATTTGATATCGCAATTACAAAAGCGGAAAAATTTTATCAGCGCATTATGGAAAAATTCCCCAACAGTTACGGTTCAACTTCAGCAATAAGCATTGGTCTTTCGACAAGATCAGGAAGACTCCTTAATGCCGAAAGACTTATACTTGAAGCCAAAGAAGCGCTAAGAAAAGCAGGAAGCGATTCCAAAACATCGATAATTGCGTTCAAGAGCGACCCGGAAAAATACAGAGCGTTTATTGCGTCTCAAAGCTAGAAGCGCTCCTGAAAATACGCCCTGCAGACCACGAGGGAATTGAGTAAATATAATCTCTTCCGCTTACATGCGCGTAAATCCTTCCTGATTCGTCCGCTTCGCTTAATCTCATTGTTATGACGCGTCCTGTTCCCAATTCCAGAACAAGACGGTTAACCAAACCCGGATCATCCCTGGAAATTGAATCTGAAAAATCATCACCTTCAAGATTTACAATAGCGCGAATATAATTTTCTATATTGTTGATTGAAGGATTTACAACATCAATTCCTGTTATTTCCCACATTCTGTTTCTGCGGCTGAACACTTGCGTCTCTGTATTATTGCTGACGGTAAGTCTTTGTATATTTGACAAGTCAAAATTACCGCCTTCGCTTTCCGGAATTAAGCGAAGGTTATACCATGAAGAAAGCGGACCCGATAAATAAACTTTTATATTATTATCGCCTGCACGTACTTCATTAATCCCCGCTTTTCTGAAATACAATTCGTTTCTAAAAATATCCTCATGACCAATTAAAAGATCCAAAAGGACTGAATATTCGCCGTAAACGACAATCCTGTTTGCGCTTTCTTCATCAACGCCGAAACGCGAATGATTTGACGCGCTGTTAGAGCGCACAGGCAGCACTGAACGTGTTGTAAGAACGCTTAAAAAATCGTCTATACGAATTTGACGCGCAGGAAATTCAACATCGTTATGCAAAACAAACCATTGGTCGTTTCTTTTTATAAGCTCGGCATCCTGTCCTTCCGCATTTATTACAATTCTTGTTACCCTCTGCGCCGCTTTGGAATCGAGCCATGCGTACGATGAAGATCTGTTGTTCATTAAAAGATAATTGGAAACGATACTTACTGTATACGCCGCCGCCAGCGCCGCAATAATGGATATTAAAATTATGAGTCTTTTTTTATAAATCATTGGTTTTCTCCTCATTTTGAGACTCTTCCGTTTGAGTTTCTGTCTGCGTTTGCTGCGGCTCTTCCTTTGCTGAGGCATCTGCAAAAAGAGCGGCTGCCCGCCTTTTTCTAAACGAAGCAAAAATAAATCCTGACATGATAACCAGAATCGGAATAATACCGACATTCAGAACCTGGGCAAATCTCATCGCGGCGGCGCGAAGAGCCGGGTCTGCGATTTTATCAAAACGTCCCGCCTGCGGCTGTCTGCTTCTTATGCCGATTATTTCATCGTCATTCGCAAGCCAATCCGCCGCGCGCAGCAGAAAATCAAGATTATATCTTGCCTGCATCATGTTGGTTGCAAAATCAACGTCTCCTACCACAATAACGCGCGATTCTCTTGCGTTTTCCGGCATATCAGGAAGTTCTTCTTCGGAACCTTCGCGGAACGGTTTTTCCGCTCCTGCGAAGAAGCTGGGGAAGATACCCGTAAGAGACGCGCCAAGAATATGTGTGCCTTTTGTTTCCGCGGCTTCAAGTTCAAGCAAATACGAAACATCGGGATTTGTAAAAAATTCTTCCCTCATAAGCCAGCCTTCCTTTGAAGTTGAAAAAAGCGGAATCGCTTCTACATTCGGAGGCGGAAGTAATTCAAGGGGGCTTGCCCAAAAAAGATCAAGACCGGAAAAATTTGAACTAACAGGATGCTGCATATTTCCGCTGTCTCCAAGTATGCCAATCCATAGCGGATAACGGGTAATCCTAATCTGCATGCCGCCGCTTGGCGTCCTTGACTGATATTGAAGAGTAAGCGCATTGCGATCAAGAACAAGTTCAGGGCGAACCAAAACGCCGTAAGAAGCGAGCATATCAAGAAGACCAAGATCATTTTGATGCCTCGCTTCCACTGAGCCGTAAACCGTATCTATATAAACGCCCTTTGCCGCAAAAAGAACTTTTCCGCCAAGCTGAATGTATCTGTCAATTCTATAGAGAGCCCAATCATCAAGTTCTTCAACTCCGCCAAGAACAAACAAAGCCGGCGTATTATCAGGAATTTCATCGCCTGCGGAAATTAAACGCACCCTGTAACCTGCTTCTCCCAAAATCATATTCAGGTGGCCGAAATCTTCCCTCCATTGCCTGAAATTATCGCCGACAATTATTCCAATCCAGCGATCTGTTTCATTTACCATGGAGCGAATTCTTGAGGTTAGATCATATTCAAGAGTATCTGTAGAGATCACAAACGGAAGAACTTCCATTCTGTCAAGGTATTCAATTACAATACCGGAATAAACAGTTATAAGACTTGTCTGATCCTGTTCCAAAACAGGCACCTGTCTTGCCTGAAGACCAAGCTCTTCAACAGACGCAAGCCCTACACTCATTGGGTCACGCACTGTCAGGCGGATTTTTCCCCTTGAATACGCCGCGTATTCCCTTAACGTATCTTCGATTTCTCCCGGCGCGGGCAAAACTGTACGCAGTTTATTCGAAAGATAATAGGTAATGTTTACAGGATCGGGTATTTCCCTGTGAAGGTTACGCGAAACTTTTGAAATTGTGTAAGCCCTGCTTTTTGTCAAATCGAGACGGAACCAGAGACGATCGCTTACCATTAATCCAAGAATGAAAGCGACGATAGATAAAATAGTAATGGTTATTGTTTGTTTTTTTGTCATGCCGCTCTCCTATTTCCATTTCCTAAAAAGGATAACTCTTGTATTGATAAACAAAAAAAGCGCTGTGCTAAGTATAAAAAACAATAAATCCCTTGTGTCGATTAATCCTTTGGAAAAACTTTCAAAATGAAAACTAAGGGAAATAAAGTTAATGCTTTGCGCAAGCCATTGCGGAAGATTAATCGTTCTTGTTATCTGGTCTACAAGCATTACAACCATTAAAACAACTGCGCTTCCAAGAAAGGCTCCCGCCTGATTTTTTGAAAGGCACGAAAGCAAAAGTCCAAGCGAAATGGCGCTTGACCCAAGCAGGAATGCTCCAAGATATTCGCAAAAAATTGTGCCCGCGTCAAAGCTTCCCAAACTCATAAGCGATAATGGAAGAGGCACAGTTAAAACAAGCATCATGGTTAAAACGCTTAAGCCGGAAAAAAACTTTCCAAGCACAAGATCCCATTCCGTAAAAGGCATTGTCAATAAAAGTTCCACAGTGCCTGTTTTTCTTTCTTCCGCCCAGCTTTTCATTGTAATAACCGGAATTACCAAAATAAAAACAATCGGGAAAATTGAAAAGTAAGGACGCAATGTCGCCTGATCTCTTGCAAAATACTGTTCAAAATAAAACAGCCACACGGAACAAAACACAAGAAAGAAAACAACTGCCCCGTAAAATGCAGGCGCATTCAGGTATTGAAATATTTCCTTTCGCGCAAGAGTAAACGCGCGGCGCGGGATCAGCTGATTGCAGAAAGATATAATTTTTTTCATTTATTCCGCTCCTGTAAGTTTTACAAAGATATCTTCGATACTGAGTTTTTTCCTGTTCATTTCGATAAGCTTAAAGCCGCCGGAAACTGCCCAGTCAAAAATTCTTTCGCCGGAAGGAGCGTCTCCTTCAGCGTTTAAAAAGAAACTAGCGTTTACAAGTCCGCCCGAAGAAACGTCAACTAACGCGTTGGAAATGTTTCCAAGCTGCGAAAGCCTATCCCTGATTGCATTGACATCGGTTCCCTTTAAAACAAGTTCCCATGTGTCGCCGCCCTTCATTGAGCCTGCAATTTCTTCCGGGCTGCCTTGAGCCGCTATCCGTCCGTCATTAATAATAAGCACCTGAGTGCAAATTGCTTCCACTTCCTGCAGAATGTGCGTGGAAAGAATAACGGTTTTTCGTTTGCCAAGCTCTTTTATAAGAGTGCGGATTTCTATAATTTGATTTGGATCTAGACCGGTTGTCGGCTCGTCAAGAATTAAAATGGGCGGGTCGTGAAGTATCGCCTGCGCAAGACCTGTACGCTGACGATATCCCTTGGAGAGCGTATCAATCTTGCGGCTTCTGTAATCTGTAAGACCGCATGCTTCAAGACTTGTGCCGATGGCAGATGCGCGATCTTCCTTTGGAATAAAACGCGCCTCGGCCGCAAAAGACAGGTATTCATCGACTGTAAGATCGCCGTAAAGCGGTACGTTTTCCGGCAGATACCCGATTCGTTTTTTTATCTCCAGCGGCTCTTCGTCCACAGGGATACCGTCTACAAGAGCGGTTCCGCTTGACGGAAAATGAAAGCCTGTTAAAACTTTCATTACCGTAGTTTTTCCCGCTCCGTTTGGACCCAAAAAACCTAAAACGGCCTTGTCCTCAACAGAAAAGGACACATCCGAAACCGCCTGCACGTTTCCGTACTGTTTAGACAGGTTTTTTACCTCGATTTTTGCCTGAGTGTTCATCTTTTCATTTTAACAAAATCAATCTACATATTCAATCGGGAAAATCATGCGGTCTTTGGTAAGGACTGTTTCGGGGAAAATCGCTTTTGCTTCATCTAAAACTTTTTTTAACTCATATTCAGTGTAACGCGGACTGTAATGAATAAGCCCCAATTTTTTTACGCCGGAAGAAGCCGCCGCGATTTTTGCCGCATCCTCTGCTGTCATGTGCTTTTTTTCCCTGGCGTCTTCCGCAAGTTCCCTTGCGAACATTCCTTCGCAGATAAAAAGATCGGAGCCTATTACATGCGTAGAAATTTCAGGAAGCGCAAGAGAATCCGTAACAAACGAAAATTTTCTGCCCTGCCTCGGGTTTCCTACGACCTGTGCCGGCGTAATGGTTCTTCCGTCTTCGGTTTTAATTGTTTCGCCCTTTTGCAGTTTACCCCACAATTTTCCCATCGGTATATTTAATTCTTTGGCTTTTTCAGGATGAAACTCTCCGGGACGCATTTCTTCTTCCAGTGTATAACCGTAACAGGGCTTTGTGTGCGACAGCGGAAAACAGCGCACATGAAAACCGTCTCCCCTGTAAACAATCCCGGGCGCAGTTATTTCCTGCACGATAATTTCATAGTTGATGTACATATCCAAAACGCGGCGGCTGCTTTCGATATATTCCGCTATACGCGGCGGCCCGATTATATAAAGCGGGTCGTCCCTGTCAACCTGCGACGAAAGCATTAAAAGACCGGGGATTCCCGTTACGTGATCTGCATGGGTGTGGCTTATAAAAATGACGGATATTTTTTTCCAGCGAAGATTAAGACGGCGCAGGGAAACCTGCGTCCCTTCGCCGCAGTCAAATAAAAAGAGCTCTCCCTCCCTTCGCAAAAGGACAGATGTTAAATGCCTGTTGGGAAGCGGCATCATACCGCCGCATCCTAAAATAAATGCTTCCAGATTCATTATTCGTCTTTCGGTGTTATCTTGTATTCCTTGATTTCATCGCCGCCGACAATCGCGCAGTTACGCCCGGAACTTTTTGCGGTATAAAGCGCTTTATCCGCCAAATCATAAAGAGTCTTTGTATCATGATGAGTTCCGCACCTGATTACATAAATGCCGATACTCATTGTTACATATTCCGATACCTTCGATTTTTCGTGCAGGATTTTCAGGTTCCTGATTGTTTCCGTCCACTGGAGAACAATTTTTTTAACGTGCGTTGGATCTTTTTCGAACCAAAGCAGGGCAAATTCTTCGCCGCCGACCCTTGCCGCATAAACGCCCAAATTGCTGAGCGAATTAAGCGCAGCTCCTATTCCTTTAAGACATTCATCGCCCTGGGGATGACCGTAATGGTCGTTGTAAAATTTAAAGAAGTCGATATCTGCAAGAGCGACGCACAGCCATTCGTCGGACGTTCTGTAATTGGATAAAAATCTCTGGAATGTCTGATTAAAGTCGCGCCTGTTTCTAAGCTGAGTTAATTCGTCCGTAATGCTTTGATCAACATATTTATTGCGCTCTTCTTCAAGATTGCTGGCGCTTAATTCCAGTCCCATGCGAAGTTTTGTAATATGCCAGCTGAAAAATAAACTTAGAACGCCCGCAACGGTTCCGTTTACAAGATAAAAAACAACTGCATCCGATCCAACATTTCTGGAAAAAAGCGAAGACAGCATAAATACCGCCATGCCGAGCAGGGTTAAAAATAAATTAAAATGCGGAGGATTTACAAACATCAGAAGCGAACAAATTAAAAAACACGGAAGCATCGCCGCAACCGTACTGATGTTGGAAAAAACATCAAGATATGTGCCGAAACATATAAGCGCAAGATAAAAGAAAGTAATCATCATGTAGATAACGCGTTTTTTTACGTTTATCATCTGAATCATGTAATTGGAAACAATGGAAATTATAAAGGCAATTAAAGCTACGCCAAGATAGACGCCGGTTTTAAAAAAATTAAGATTTTCGAATACTAACGGAACAAACGAAAAGACAACAGAAAAAGCCGCAAGAACCCTGCAAGCCTGACGAAGGTTAAGCAAATTGTTGTTGAACACATTATTCATACATTCCTGATATTGTTCCCGACCAAATGTATAAAAACGCCATAAATACAGAAATCTACGCATATAGTGCCATCCTCTTTTTTAAATTATACACCAATTGTAAATGATTATGCAGAAAAAAACAAGGTTTTTTTTATAAAATTTTTACTATAACTGCGTCCTGCTCCGCTCGGCAAACCCGGTTAAGTGGTTAAATTCCAGAACAGAGCCGTCGTCGAGCTGGACTTTACCCGAAAAAAAGCCGCAAACCTGCCGTCTTGTAGAACTGTAGAAGAAGAGGCCGCGCCGGTCAGTTCTTTCCTGATGGGGAAGGAAAATCATTTCCAGACGGTTGTCATTGCTGGTAAAACGCCAGGGATCAAGCCAGTTTGAAAGCGGGATATGAAAGGTTACCTGTTCAAGCTTATGCAGGATTCCGTCTACAAAAAAGCCGTTTTCGGTTCCGGGCGATGAATCCGCGCCGCTGTAGCCGACACAGAAACTAAGCTGCATACCCTCAATCTGACCGGAAGCCGCCGCCCAATAGCGAATATCGGACTTTGGGCGAACACAACGGTACCAGTCAAGGATTCCCCAGGCATTTCCGCGGTTAAAAATAATTTCCGAGCTGCCGAATTGAATCATCCCCTCGGCAAAATACCACGGCGAACACCTTGTATATCTGAAAGCGTTTTTTTCAGTTCTCCACGGTTGATTTGTAACAAGGGACTGACCATCGGTTTGAGGGGTTAAAATTAAGGCGCCTTTTAAGCTGCGATGACTGCCGAATTTTAAAATATCCGCCTTGATGATTTTTGCTCCGCTTTCCATGCTGATAAAATCCATTTGAGTTTTTTTCTTTCGCCATCGAATCGTTCCTTCTGCGCTGCTTCCCGGCATTTGATAAGCCCCAAATGGCATTAATGTTCTGAAATTTTGGGTAGAACGTTTTTTATCCCTCATCGATATTACCGATACGCTCATGTGACCAAGCCAGCCGTCATCCCTTATTTCGAAAATAATCATATGGGTAGGCGTATGCACAATGTATCGATCTGATTCTGTTAATCTGTGTCTTAACACATAAAGAAGCGCCGAATCATAAAAAAAATACGGCTGCTTTGACCAGCCGAAGTTATGCGGCTGCCCTCTTTCGTCCAAAACGGACAGCGGGTTTACAACTTCAATCTGTGACATATTCGGCCTGTTTACAGGAAGGGGTAAGCATGCTATTAACATAACATGGATTATGTTGGAATGAAAGCGCTTGTAATGGGACTTGGCCTTCACGGCGGCGGCCTTGAGTCGGCGCGTTTTTTATTAAAGCGGGGAGCGGCTGTTTCTGTTACAGATCTGAGAGACGAAAAAACTTTGGCTCCTTCGATCGAAAAGCTTGATGATTTTACCCGGGAGATCGGCGCGAAGCCTGTTCATTACATTTTAGGCAAACACGAAATCGAAGATTTTAAAAACGCCGACATGGTGATAAAAAACCCCGGCGTCCGTCCCGACTCTCCGTTTCTTCAAGCGTCTAAACGTATCGAAACAGATTTGTCTCTTTTTTTAACGCTTTCTCCTGCGCGTCTTTTTGCGGTAACCGGCACAAAGGGAAAGAGCGGAACAACATGCGCTCTCCATTGGATTTTATCGAGAGACAGAAAGCCGGGAAAAGCATATCTTGGCGGCAACATCACTGTCTCTCCTTTGACATTTTTGGACGAGCTTTCATGCGAAGACGACGTAGTTTTGGAATTATCGAGTTTTCAGCTTGGAGATATAAAGGGAAAACCGTTTAAGCCAACAGCCACAATTTTAACTTCGATTATGCACGATCATCTTGACCGTTACGCGTCAATGGACGAATACATTGACGACAAAAGAAATATTTACAGGGGACAGGACGAAAGCTGCATTACGGTAGCGGGTAATGATTCATGGGGAAAAAGTTTTCGTGCAGAGACTAAAGCGCGTTCCCTTGTGTGGTCACAAAACCAAATTTTGGAAGAGGGTATAAGCGGCGGCTGGATCGACCCTTCAAGCGGAGCGGGGTTTGCGCGTCTTTATAATTTCGAAGGCGTAAGCGAAGAAATTACGGAACTGGTTCCGCAAAAACTGCTTACGCCGGGCGTACATCAAAAAATTAACATGCTGATGGCGGCTTTGGCGGCATACGGCACCGGCGTAAAACCGCAAACAATACGCAGCGCTCTTGCAGAATTCAGAGGAATCGAGCACCGCCTTGAATTATTCCACGAAAACGAAGGCGTGCGTTTTTACAATGACAGCGCGGCAACCATACCGGAAGCCGCCGCCGCATGCATTGAGGCATTAACAGAGAACACGTCTTTGGTATTGGTTACGGGCGGCACCGACAAAAACCTTGATTTTTCTCCTGTCGCCGCAATTGCAAAAAAAGCAAAAGCGATTATTCTGCTTGCAGGAACAGGCAGCGAAAAATTAAAATCAATGCTTGACGGCGAAAATATTTCGTACTTTGGCCCGTTTGACAACCTTGACGAAGCTGTTAAATGCGCGATTGGAAAAGCATCCCGCGGCGACAATGTCGCATTATCCCCCGGCTGCGCAAGCTTTGGAATGTTTTTAAATGAGTTCGATCGCGGCCGCAAATGGAAAGAAACTGTAATGCGGTTGTGTTAAAGAAGAGATGGATATGGATTTGGAGATGTTACAAAACAGAGCCGCGATAATAAAAAACATACGCTCTTTTTTCGAAAATAAGGGTTACCTTGAACTGGACACGCCTCTTCTCTCGCCTGATTTAATCCCCGAATCCTGCCTTGAAGTTTTTGAAACACAGCGTCTTTATCCAAAAGGAAGCAAAAAAGAAAGCTCTTCCCTTTATCTTATTCCTTCGCCTGAAATATGGATGAAAAAAATTATCGCAAAGCACCGCGTTAATGTGTTTCAGATATGCAAATGTTTTCGTAACAGTGAATCTGCAGGAAGGCTTCATAATCATGAATTTACAATGCTTGAATATTACACGATGAACGCGGATTATATGGATTCGCTTGCATTGACTGAAAAGTTAGTAAAATTTTTAACCACAAACCAAACGAACGAGGAAATTTTATTTGAGCGGATAACGGTTGCGGATGCTTTTAAAAAATACGCGGGGTTTGATTTGTTTGAGACGGCGGCGAAAGGCGCGGATGTAATGGCAGCGCAGGCGCGAAAACTGGGACTTGAACCAATGCCTGACATGACTGTGCCGCAGCTTTATGATTTAATTTTTATTCATGCTGTAGAGCCGCATTTAAAAACGGATAAGCCGGTTGCGCTTTTGGATTACCCAACGTTTGTTCCGTGTTTGGCAAAAAGAAGGGAGCAAGGGTCTGAAACTGTTGAAAGGTGGGAATTATACTGGGATGGAATTGAACTTGCGAATTGTTTCAGCGAAGAAACAGAGCCGCATAGAGTGAAAGAATTTTTTACAAGCGAAGAAGCGCAGCTAAAGCACAGCGCCATTGTTAAACACAAGGTTGACCATGATTATTGGAAAATTTTTCAAAACTTTCCGCGCTGCTCGGGTGTTGCGATTGGCCTTGACAGGTTAATCATGGCGTTATTGGGAAAACAGAGCATTGACGGAGTAATGGTAACTTAATCTCTGTTTGCTCTTCGTCTGACTTCAGATAAACCAGTGCAGTCAAAGTTGGCTGTAAAAGATGAAACATCAGAAAGAACAGGGCGTACTGCTGCCTGTCCCTTAAAACGATAATTAACCTGACGCATGGCGATTACATCGTCCAACAAGGGCCTGGACATATTAATAAAATTCATTTCGAAACGGAATCTTGTTTCTGAAGTGCTGCTTGCAGGTATTTGGAAAATATTGGAAACGGTATTTCCTGCCCAGAAGCGGTTATTGCCGAATAATTCATACGTTATCGACGAAAGCTCAAGCGCAAATTCATTTGGGTTTATTATTCTTATGACCGCTTCAAATTCGGTAACAACAATATCAGCCTGAATTATAAATATCGATGTTACTTCAAATGTGGGTTCCAGAATCACGATTTCCGGCAAAACCTCAACTTCCTGCGGCGGCTGAGACTTGCAGGATAACATAATAAAAAAGGCTGCAAAAAAAACGGTTAATAGAAATAATAAATGTTTACGCATATTATATTATCGGTTTTTGATTTATTTCGATAAATGGCGTGAAATTGCTTTTTTGGTCATTTGAGGTTTTTTCAGCCGTATGATAATTCGCCGTAGTAAACTGTATTGTTTTCGGCGCTTACGGCGCTGACCATATTGTCCGCGACTGAGCAGGTATGGGTATTGTCAAGGAGACCGCTTTCAAAAAGACCGGCTGCAAGCGCGCCGCCGCAGGCATTTAAGCGTCCGTTTAAAATGGCATTGGCAAGAGCCGGAGAGTTTCTTTCTGTAAAAAGACGCAGGACTTCCTCGGCTAAAACACGCGCTGTCCCCTGATCGTTATCGCAGGAAAGATTGCATGAGACAACTATCAAAGTTTCGTCCAAAACAGGAGTTATTACGGTTTTTAAGCCCTGAGCAAGGTCGTATATATATTGAGCTTTCGGCTGCCCCATCAATATTGGAACAATGGAGGCCTGCGGGAAGCAATATTTAACAAAAGGAAGGAGAATCTCGATGGAATGTTCGCCAAGGTGAGGAATATCGTTAACCTCGAAGAACCTGCCGCAGAATTCAAGCTGTTCGGTCATACTTTTATCTACCAGAATATTACCCAGCGGCGTATGAAACGAGTGCGAATTGGACAGAAAGAGCCCTTTTTCCCTTTTATCGTGGATTGGCCCCAGGATTACCACTCTCCTTATCTGTTCGCATCTGCCCATGGCCGATTGAAATGCCTCGGCAACCAGCTTCCCTGAGTAGCTCCATGCCCCGTGAGGAGCAATTATCGCCTGCGCATGCCCTCCATGACCCTCCTCAAGTCCCAAAGAACCAAGGTAATTGAGTGTTTCTTTCCTGTCTTCGGGATAGAACATTCCGGCGCCAACCGGACTTCTGACCCGCCTTTTTTGGGCAAGCACAGCTTCCATATATATTAACTCTAGTATTTGCGGGAGCAGGATGCAAGGAAAAATTGGAGAATTTAGAAAATTGTTTTATTGCCTACTTTTTTAGTTTAAAATTTTTCTTTAATAGACTGATTAAAGCTGTCAATTTATCGTCGAATTTGTCAGAAATCTCTGCCGTGTTTAAAAGGTCGTTTCTTTCACGGGAAAGCCAGTTATAAAGCCGTTCTCTTATTTCCAAATCGCTGCCTTCTCCGTAGACGATCTTTACCATTGCGGTAATTTCGCCTGAGGTAAAGGCAATCCACTGATTATTATACCGCATATGATAACCGGAGCCGGTTTCGGACAGTTTAATATCGCTAAAACCGTTGTCTGCCTTGATTGATTTTGCGGTTTTTCCCGGTTTTGCATTTCGTCTTTTTGCATCTTCGATTATGGTCTGATTAAGCGCGTCAACCTGCATATTGTAAAGGTGAACATGAGCCTGTTTTACAAGAAACGCAAGACCTTCTTCGTCCAATTTTGGAATAAGACCTTTTAATTCCTTTGTAAGTGTTTCTGTTACGGCGGATTTTTTCCCTGTCGGTTTTGATCTAGCGTTCTTTGTACTGGTAGTCTTCGCCATGTCTTATTTTAACACAATTTTACGAAAAAACCAAAGAGGAAATTTGTTAATCTCTTTGGGATATCGTATAATGTGTATATGCCGACAGTATGCTTATTTTATGGTATAATATGAATGACGGCTCGGTTATATTGTTTGATGTAAAACCTCTTTTAAAAAAAATACTGTATTTGAACCGCTAATAGATATACAGGTATTTAAAAAAAAATTCTAATCAAACCCTGCAGTTTTCCAGCGAACGAAGCCTTTCGTCTTCCAATTTAACATGAAGATTTTTTTCCTGAGTGGGGATTACAAGCCCCTTGGGACCGTCTTTGGCGCGGCGTAAATATTTTGCCTGCGTGTAGAATAAATCGCCCGCTCCGTTGTTTCTGCCCTTTGAATAAAAAATTGCCAAATTTCCCGCGTCCAATAAAATTTCTAACGGAACAGACTTCCCCGCTCTTTGTTTAATAAACACATAGGAGCCGTGGTAGTCTCTTGCATGCAGCCACAAATCGTTTCCTTTGACATGACGGCGTAAAAGTTCATCGTTTTCATTTGCGTCTCTACCCACAATAATTAACCAATCGCCGCGTTTAAAAGAAAGCCCCGGGCGCATTTTTTCTTTCTTTGACAAATTTGATGATACGCCTGTGCGGTTTGGTTTTGCGGATTTTAATAATTTTGCCAAAATGAGCGGATTGGTTTCGGCTAACAGTTTTTCAAGTTTTTCGGATACTTCCTTGTATTCTTTTTCGCCTTGTGCAATTTCTCTTTGAATGTCCGCAATGCCGCTTTTTGCTTTTCTGTACTGCTCGTAGTATTTTTGCGCCATTGCCGCAGGCGTTACGCGCTCTTCAAGCTCGATGCGGACAATACTGCCGTCTTCTTCAATTTCAAGCCATTTGTCGTTTGGTTTAATGTTGCTTAAATTGGAAAGTATTAAATCGCCGTAATTTTTTAATTTTTCGGCGTCTGCAAACGACGCTTCTTTTTCTTTTAATCTTTCAATCGAAGAAGCAAGTCTTCCAAGGCTTCCCTCGTAAGAGCGTCTTGCCTGTTCCCGTAACGCTTCCAAAGAAAGAGCGCCGCCCTGCTCTGCATAAAACTCGTCGATTTTTTTATTAAAAGAACCTTCGCCTTGAATTTCTCGGATAAAAAATTCTTTTTTAGGCTTCTGGACTTCAATTTTTGTACAATTTTCTTCTTCCCTCTGTGTACTCCGTGGTGAATTTTCTTCCTTCTTTTCTTCCGGATTATAGTGTCCGCCTGTGATTTCGCCGCGTTTTGGCTGACGGCGCATTGCATCCAGTATTACTCCGTTTTCGTCCGTCACGATAAAATTCGCGGCATTAGACCAAAGACGGATGTACAAATTATAGGTAACCGTTTCTTCTCCTGCTCTTTTTACCGCAATGTGTACAATACGATTGTCTCCAAGCTGACTTATTTCCGTGACCCATCCGTTAACTATTTTAGAAGAAAGAAACTGCGCGAAGCGAAGAGGTTTATCGCTCTTTGGAACAGCGCGAAATGTTTCATGTATTCTGCATGCGCCTGAACTTAAACTGATAAGAACCTGTTTTGTTTCGCCTTTTTTGTGAAAACGAAGAATTATCACATCAAAAGCGCTTTGCACGGCGCTTTGAATCTGCGCGCCCTTTAAATCAAGCTCTTCGAGAATCAGATTTATTTCTTTCCAGTTAAGGGACATGCAGGCAGTATAACATATATAAAAAAAGTGTTCATGCGTAATATATAGGACACAGAAAAAGATTTATGTTATAATGCTTGCATGAAAATTTGGATTAAATCCTTAAACTTTTTTCTTTTTACCGCGCTCTATATATATTCTTTCACGTTTTTGGCCTGTAATTTATCTAGGAGTAATTATCCTGCCGTATTAAAAATACCGCTAAATTCTGCGGAAGAAGTCAGCGCGTATCTTGCTTCGCAGGCGCATCGTGAAACCTCGGCAGAAAATCCAATCTATCTGCCTTTTGCGCCGGAAGGCGGGTTAGGCATACAAACAGACGAAGAAAGCGTCTGGCAGCAGTTGTTAATTGCCATTGCAGCAGCAGAAAAATATATAGAACTTGATTTAACAGACAGCGCAATGGAAATTGACGGAATATTTGATCCCGTTAACAGTATCAGCGCAGGAAAAGATAAAATCGTATCTATCGCTTTGCCTGATGCGGCAATTCGATTAAAAGAAAGTTTTGACATTGGAACGTTCAGGCATTTTTACAATTTAAAATGTATAAACGGCGCAAACATTGTTTATATAGGAGAAAGAGCTTTTTTTAATTTGGAGAATCTTTATTTTGCGGATTTTCCAAAAACAGCATCTATAGGCGCTTATGCCTTTAACAATTGTAAAAAATTGTCATCTGCAAATTTTCCCGCGGCAGCGGCAATTGAAAAATCGGCATTTGCCGATGCAGGGATTGTTTCCGCTCATTTTCCAATGGTAACATCAATAGGCGATGAAGCGTTCATGGCATGTGAAATGCTTACGGAAATAAATTTTCCATTGGCGCAAAACATCGGCAGCAAAGCTTTTTATTCCTGCAGCAGCCTTATCCTGGCAGATCTGCAAGCGGCGGAAAACATGGCAACAAGTGCATTCGGCAGTTGTATAAATCTAACGGAAGTGCGTTTCCCCGCATCATGCAGCGCAGGCGGAAGCGTCTTTATAAATTGCGTCTCTCTGACGTCATTTGTTTTAACAGGAGAAGGCGATTTAAGCGTTATTGAAGACGGCAAGGCGCTTGCAAGAAATATTAATGACGGCATAGAGCTGGTTTCATATCCATCTGCGGCAGGTGAAATAATCTTAAACGGGATAACAAGCATTGCAGATTTTGCTTTTTCCGGCGGCAATAATCTTTTATCGATTAAATCCTCTTCTGTAACTGTAATTGCAGATAATGCATTTGAAGGATGCCTCGCACTTGTGTCAGCTGATTTTCCCGCAGTAGTCTCTGTCGGCGAATATTCATTTAACAATTGTTCCGCGCTTGTGTCTGTAAATTTTCCCGTATTAACAGAAATAGGCGAATACAGTTTTTTTAATTGCAAAAGTCTTGCATCGGTTGAATTTCCCGCTCTTGTAAATATTAGCCGCTCTTTATTCTCGGGCTGTTCCAATATTGAAACCGCAGTATTTTTATCTGCAGTAAGCATTGATGAATACGCGTTTAAAAATTGTGAAAAACTTGTTTCGGTTAATCTGCCTCAGGCAAGATACATAGGAAACGAAGCTTTTGCATTGGATCAGGAAGCGGCAAATACTTCTCCCATAAATATAATTTTTGGCGCCGCCGCGCCCAATATGGGAACAGGTTTATTCTCCGGCCAAAACAGAACTGTAATTATTCTGGTTCCATATAACGCGGGAGGATACGGAGATATTCCCGCAATTTACGATAACTATGATGACACTGCTCAAAATTGGGGTAACGGAGTCAGAGGCAAAGGATGGGACGGATTTACAGAAGGCTACAATACAGGAGCTGTAAATTCAAACGTCACAGTGAATGTAAGATTCGCGCGGCAGAATTAACTGCATTTTAAACAAATCTTTAATTCTCCGTTATCATTACGCTGCGCGACGTCGTGAAGGTGTTTAAAATTAAGAAATACCATATTGACTAACAGGCAAAATACGGGTATTTTTACAAAAAAAATTAATAAAGGTGATAAAATGTCAATCGATGATAAAAAGATAATCTACTCAATGTACAAAGTGTCCAAAAAACACGGAACAAAGCAGGTTCTAAAGGACATAAGCATATCTTATTTTTACGGCGCAAAAATCGGCGTAATCGGTCTTAACGGCTCAGGAAAATCGAGTCTTCTAAAAATCCTCGCAGGCACAGATACCGAGTTTGCAGGCGAAACATCGATAAGCCCCGGTTTTTCGATAGGGTTCCTCGAGCAGGAGCCGCACCTTGAGTCTGGAAAAACCGTCAAGGAAATCGTGTCCGAAGGAGCCGCGGAGCTTGTGGCTCTGCTTGCAGAATTTGACAAGGTAAGCGAAGCGTTCGGAGAGCCTGATGCGGACTACGATAAGCTGGGCGCAAAGCAGGCTGAGCTTCAGGAAAAGATCGAGGCAGCCGACGGATGGAATCTTGACAGCCGCCTTGAACTTGCAATGGAAGCCCTGCGCTGCCCTCCCGGTGACGAAGTTGTAGATCATCTTTCTGGCGGCGAGAGGCGCCGTGTCGCGCTATGCAGACTGCTTCTTCAGAAGCCTGACATTCTGTTACTCGACGAGCCTACAAACCACCTTGACGCGGAAACAGTCGCGTGGCTTGAGCGTCATTTAAAAGATTACGCGGGAACCGTAATCGCGGTAACGCACGACCGCTACTTTTTAGATAATGTCGCAGGATGGATACTTGAACTTGACCGCGGCGAAGGGATCCCATGGAAAGGAAATTATACGGGATGGCTTGAACAAAAAGAAAAACGGCTCGAACTCGAAGAAAAAGGCGAAAGCGATCGCCGTAAAACATTACAGCGCGAACTTGAATGGATACGCATGAGTCCCAAAGGACGCCATGCAAAAAGCAAGGCGCGTATTTCCAATTACGAAAAACTTTATCAGGACGATGAACGCGAACGTTCACGCTCTGCCGCGCAGAATTCAAAAATAACGATTCCCGCAGGTCCTCATCTTGGAAAACTTGTAATTGAAGCAGAAGGGCTTTCCAAGTCATTTGGAGAGCGGCTGTTATTCGACAACATGAGTTTTACGGTTCCGCCCGGCGCATGCGTCGGCATCATTGGTCCTAACGGCGCGGGTAAAACTACCCTCTTTAAACTGATAACGGGAAGCGAAAAACCCGACAGCGGCACATTAAAGTTAGGTGAAACTGTAAAACTCGGCTTTGCGGATCAAATGCGCGAAAAACTTGACGGCGAAAAAAGCGTATGGGAGCAGTTATCTGACGGGCAGGATTTGATAAAAATTGGAGCCGGCTCTTCTGCAAGAGAAGTAAACTCACGCGCATACTGCGCATGGTACAATTTTTCGGGCGCAGACCAGTCAAAAAAAGTGGGCGTGCTTTCGGGCGGAGAGCGCAACCGATTAAATCTTGCCATGATGTTAAAAGAAGGCGCAAACGTACTGTTACTCGACGAGCCCACAAACGACCTTGACGTAAATACGCTTCGCGCCCTGGAAGACGCCCTTGACACATTCGCAGGCGTAAGCCTTGTCATAAGCCACGATCGCTGGTTTTTGGACAGAATCGTAACGCACATCCTTGCATTTGAAGACGGCGAAGTTGTCTGGTATGACGGCAACTGGTCGGAATATTCGGAATGGAGAAGAGAAAAACTCGGCTCTGCCGCAGACAGTCCGCACAGATACGTTTACAGGAAACTTGAAAGATAATTATGCTTCATAAGAACTTATTACTTTTTATTATATGCGTTTTATTTGCTTTATCAGTTTTAACCTGTTCAAGAAAAAGCGGCATTGATGCGGCAAGAGAAATGTATTATGTAAACCAGCATGATTCATGGCTATACAGCATTCTTGATACCAAAAACAGCGTATTTTGCTACTTGCTCATCGGAGAAGAAAGAGCTTTATTATTCGATACTACGTACGGAATTGGCAGTTTGCACAGCGTTATAAGAGAAGTAACAGATTTACCTGTCACAGTTGTCC
>Ga0209755_10000188_pt1 | contig 117178 bp, 105 predicted proteins | sample TergutCo191P1_FD_187301 | JGI IMG/M metagenome (GOLD analysis project Ga0209755, IMG submission 187301) | Cornitermes sp. P1 segment gut microbial communities from Petit-Saut dam, French Guiana - Co191P1 (SPAdes) (version 2) | ecosystem: Host-associated > Arthropoda: Insects > Digestive...
GTGAGGAAGAAATTTCAACTCGAATTAAACTTATAATTCAAAGATTGAGAGAAGAACGGGAAAGGCAACGTATTTCACAAATAGATTTGTCATTTAAAGCCGGATTATCACAAAATTTAGTCAACTACATCGAAACAGGCAAGCGAACACCTAACCTATATACAATCCTAAGTATCTGCAAAGCGCTGGAAATAAATCCGGCTGTGCTTTTCGAGTCCAGCGGGACAGAGCGATTACTGGCAAGGGATACGATTATTAAATTAGTGTCGCAGTATTTGTAGATTATGTCTTTATGGCGGTTTCTTGTTTATTAACAAAAAATAAAGTATAATTCTACCTATGAATGAATATACCGTTACATTAACATTCGATGATGAAGCGCAGAAATGGTATGCTCTAAATGATGAAATTCCTATTATTCTAGAGGATTCATCTCTTGAAACTTTGATCAATCGTGTAAAATTGGCTGTACCAGAGATGCTTGAGATCAATAATTTACCTAAAACCGACATTTATTTAACATTTAAAATGGAACCTCAGGCGGTTGTGGCTTAATGGCAGAATATGAAAAAAAGGTTCGGCAAGTCCTAAGTGATAATGGTTGTTATTTTGTGCGTCATGGAGGAAGAGGCAATTATGATATCTGGCATAGTCCGATAAATAATAGAAATTTTACTGTTGATGGAAAAATAAATATCCGGCATGTCGCAAATGCAATTATGAAACAAGCCGGTATTAGGTATCATTTCTAAGAAAAGTAATATTGTATTTGATATTAAAGCTCGACCCTGCACCCTGCCGGATAATTGGGATTAATTTAACCATAAATATTGACAAATTCTCTAAAATAGGCTAATATATTATATATAATGATTAAAATAAGGCAATTATGGCTAATATATTAGATATAAAACGAGGATTAGCGGATAAAGTGAGGTCGCGGCGGCGCGAAGCGAAAATTTCGCAGGTGGAATTAGCTGCGCGCTCTGGTGTTTCGCTTGGTTCCGTTAAACGTTTTGAAGGCTCGTGTGAAATTTCATTAACAAGTTTTTTGCGGATTGCCGCAGCGCTTGGTTATGAAGAAGATTTTTATAAACTTTTTGAACGTAAAAATTATCAATCTCTGGACGAGATATTAAATGCGAAATAAACTTATTAATGTTTTTTATCATAATCGTAAAGTCGGGAGGCTTGCGCAAACGCCCGATAATCTGCTTGCGTTTGAATATGATCCTGACTGGCTGCGCGATGGTTTTTCAATTTCTCCTTTCAAATTGCCGCTTCTAAAACGGGTGTTTATCGCCGCGCGGGATCCGTTTGACGGCAGTTTCGGCGTATTTAACGACAGTCTGCCGGATGGCTGGGGACGGCTGTTAATCGACAGGCTGTTGATAAAAAAGAAAATAGATCCTGCTAGCGTTTCAACTCTTGATCGACTTGCTATAGTCGGCAGTTCAGGCATGGGCGCTCTTGAATACAAACCGGAAGAACGGCTTGTCGGTAAAATTGAAAATTATAATTTGGATTCATTGGCGCGTGAAGTAGAAAAGATTCTAAACGAAAATTATAAAGGGCAAAAACTGGAAGAGCTTGTAAAATTTGGAGGCAGTTCTGTTGGAGCGCGTCCAAAGGTTTTATTAAAAATTAAAAACGATGACTGGCTGATAAAATTTCGTGCTGCGGTTGATCCAAAAAATATCGGATTGAAAGAATTTTCTTATATGGCAGCCGCAAAGGCGGCGGGACTCATTGTACCGCAAACGCGTCTGTTTGAAGGAAAATATTTCGGCGTTAAACGTTTTGACAGAATCAAAGACGCGAACTCCGCGCAAAAAACAAGTAAGGTTTTTATGATATCTGCAAGCGGTCTTTTGGATGCCAGCCACAGATTTCCAACGCTGGATTATAACAGTTTGATGGTATTGACTATGGAACTGACGCGCGATTTTAGAGAGGTTGCAAAAATGTTCCGCCTGATGTGCTTTAATGTATTGACGCATAACCGTGACGATCATTCCAAAAATTTTTCATTTTTATTTTCAGATAACAAATGGAAGATTTCTCCAGCTTATGATTTAGTTTATTCAGACGGTTTAAATGGAGAGCATGCGGCTGCTGTTAACGGCGAAGGACGAAACCCTACGGAAGATCATATCATGGCTGTGGCGAAAAACTCTGGGTTTGATCTAAAAAAGGCGAAAGAAATTTTACAAGAAGTAAAAACAGTCGCAAAGAATCTGTTATTTCAATTTCCGCCGGATTGCCTTTCCGGTCCTGAAATTTCAAAGCAGTAATCTCCGAGTCTTTCGATACGTCTGACTAGATCGATAAACAAAAGCTCCGCCTTAACATTTTTTCCTGACTGGATTCGTTTGCGGCCGAGTTTCTGCAATTTTTTCTGGCTCCTGTCGATGCTTTCTTCAATTTCCTCGGCGTGTTTTTTGAGTTCGATTGAAGGGTTGCGGCTTAATTGTTGTTCCAGCAAGTTGAGGAATTCTTCAACTTGTCCGACATAGGGGATAAGTTCGCCCATTTCTTTTGCTTTAAAACCCCATTCTTTGACAACACTTTTTTCGAGGAGTTTGCTGATGCTGTAACATTCATCGCTCATCGATTCGAGCGCGACAATGACTTGTATTAAATACGAAACGCGGTTTTCAGTTTTATAACTTGTACATTCAATCAATATATTGCTGAGAACATCTCGCATTTCGTCTATGTAAGCTTCTTTTTGCATTAATTCGGCGCTGAGAATTTCGGTGTCTTCTTTGTTTTTGTTTTCGTCATCGCTCAAACTTCGCAGGACAGAGCAGAAGCGGAAGAACATGGTCGAAACAATTTTTGCCATATCGCTGATTTCTTTTTCTACGCGTATGATGTTAAATTCGGGAGCTTCCATGGTGCCGGCTGAAAGATATGTAAATTTGTATCGTTCGTCCTTTTTGCCGGTTTTCTCGCGGACTATAAATGTTAAAAATCTTGCATAATAATTTATAAAGGGCAGGAATAAAATAGTATTTAATACTTTAAATGTTGTATGGAGCATTGCAAGATGAAAACCGACCGCGACATTTACAACTGATCTTCCGTCAGCGTCAAAAATCATTGCAAGCGGATCTCCGGGTACTACTACATCGACTAGTTTTAACACAGGCTTTAAAAGCGGAATAGCCCAGCATGCCAATATCACATTAAAAAGCACATGACTCCATGCGGAACGTTTTGCGTCCGCGCTTCCGCCGATAGAAGCCAATATACCGTCTGTGGTTGTACCGACATTCGCGCCAAGAATCATACCGGCAGCCATTTCATAAGTTATTATGTTGCCGCCTGCCATTACAATGATCATGGCGACTGCCGCGGTGGATGAATTAATAATTAGCGTCATTACAAAACTTGTGCCGAAGGCTATCAGCACCGCCAGGAAACCCATGTTTTTAAACGCTTCTATCGCTTCTGCGTTAAATTTAATTGTGCCTATTCCTTCCGAAAGATAATAAAGTCCTAAAAACAGAAAACCAAATCCAAATAAAAATTCGCCTATACTTTGATGTTTCCAATTAATAGATTTTATTATAAACCCAATGCCTATTGACGGAACGGCGATAGCGTCGATGCTTATTTTAAATCCGATAAGCGATACAATCCACGCTGTCAACGTAGTTCCGATATTTGCTCCAAAAAGCACGCCTATTGATTGTGTAAGAGAAAGAAGTCCGACATTTACAAATGAGACAACCATTACGGATACTGCCGAAGATGACTGAACGACGGCTGTAACTATAAAACCGGTAAGTACTCCGACATAACGGTTGCTTGTCATAAAATTTAGCGCTTTACGCATTCGTTCACCGGCGCTTTTCTGCAGACCGTCGCTCATCACTTTCATACCGAAGAGGAACATGCAAAGACCGCCGGTCATGGTCAGTAAAATGGTTACAAGCTTCATAGCTGAGTATAACATAAATAGCGGTGTCAGTCACCTGATAGCGTAGGTGACTGACACTGTTTAATATGGTATGCTGAATTATGGCAGCAAGCATAAAAGAATCGATAGAATTATTAATAAACAACATCAAAAGCCTGATCTCTGTGGACGCTAAAAAATTAGAGTATATTATTGCCGCCCAGATAGCCGGAGGGCATGTGATTCTCGCCGATTCTCACGGGGTGGGAAAAACCTCTCTTGCAAGGGCGCTGGCTCAGTCCATCCGCTGGCGGGATGAGGATCGGGCGGCGGCAAGAGCTTCAAACGCGGACGGCAGCATAGAGAATGTTGTAATGGACGGGTTCAGCCGCATCCAGTGTACGGTAGATCTGCTTCCGCAGGACATTCTTGGTTTTAACCGTTTTATAAGCCAGACAGGGAAAATGCTTTTTAATAAAGGACCCGTGTTCGCGCACTTTGTGTTATGTGACGAGATTAATCTGTTGACTCCTAAAACCCAGGGCAGTTTTTTTCAGGTAATGGAAGAGCAGAGTGTTACAATCGAAGGCAAAATGTACCGTCTGGCTGATCCGTTTTTTATTATTGCCACAATGAATCTTAAGGGCGTTCATCTTTTTCCGCTTCCCATTCCTCAGTTGGATCGATTTATGATTCGGCTTTCGCTTGGTTATCCTTCCGTGGAAGATGAAACCGCGATTATTAATAAGCACGGAAAAATTGACGCATGGGACAATTTTAAAAGCGTTATCGACAGCGCGGATTTAATTCGCTGGAAGGAAACGGTAGACAATGTGCAGTTGCATCCCGATGTTGTTTCCTACATTGTAAACTGCGTCCGCGCGACAAGAACCCATCCCGATATTGAAACTCCCGCGAGCCCTCGCGCCGGTGTGCGCATTTCGCGGCTTGCGCGATCTCTTGCGATGTGCCGAGGTATGGATTATGTTAGTGTCGATATTATTAAAGAAATTTTTATTCACGCAATGGCTCACAGGATAATTACGCGCGATCCTTCCATACCGCCTGAAGCTCCGCTTACAAACATTTTAAAATCTGTTCCTGTTGAATCCGCGGCAAAACGGGAGCGCTGATGGCATCTGTTTCCGCGGAAAAACATACGGTTTTCGAAGAAAAACGTATGTCTGGTCATGCTGATTATTGGCAGTCATTCCGCGCGTTTCTCCGCGATAAACGCGAAAGATTTTTCTTTACGCCTGCAGGCGCTGCGTTTTTTATTTTTGCTTTAATTATTTTAATCCGCTCTCTTTTTAACCGTAATTCATATGAAATTGTATTATCCTGCGCCGCGCTTCTTTTATTACTTTTTGCCGGTATAATAGGTTTTTGGAAATCGCGAAAAGCGGTTACGATGGAAGGCGCGTGGAAGCCGCCTTTTCCAATGACAGCGCAGACAGGATCAGAATATGAAACTTTAATAACAGGTCTTGATATTTCCGCTCCTATCTTCTTTCGCCTGCATTATATTATTCAGGGGAATTTTTTTCCCTGCGGTTCAAAGAACGGCTGTTATGTCTACGCTGAAACTTCGGTTCCGCGCGGAAAAACCTCCGCGCAAATGCCGCTTGATTTTGCAATGTCGGGAATTTTTCGCGCCGAAGGGCACTGCCGCCTTCGCGATATTTTCGGTTTTTTTTCTTTTAAATGCGGACAGGTTCAGCACAGGGCGGTGAATGTCAGATGCGCTCCATGCTTTGGAAAAAAAATTCACATTAACGCGCAGTCAGGAGCCGAAGACAGGCGTAATAAATCTTCTACAGATGTTGAACGCTACTACATGAGGGAATACGCTCCAGGGGATCGTCTTCGCGACATTAACTGGAAAAGTTCAGATAAATTGGACACGCTCATTACGCGTATTTCAACCGACAATCAAGAGAAGATCAGCAAGCTGGAAATTTATTTTCGCAACTTCAGCGCTTGGAAATCTCTGGAAGGGCTATGGCTTCTGGATCGCGCCAAAGCAAGACTTTCATATTTTTTACGCAGTATAAAAGAGCAGAACTCCTCGTTTGTTTTTGATGTGCGCGCGGCGCAGGGTAACTGGGAGATTGAGGACGACGAAGATTTGGATTTATTTTTAGAGGAGCTTGCCGCTCTTTCGTTTTTGCCTCCGGTGAACGAAACTGTTCAGACGGTTTCCGGTTCCGGCGCGGAAAAGAAGGGAGACATTTATGTTTTTTCTACAGCCTGCGACAGCGGTTTGCAGAGTTATCTGCTTGCATGCAATCACCGGCCTGTTACGCTTTTTCTATTACAGCCGCCTGAAAAGAGCGCGGAACAAAGCGCAAAAACAGAACCTGAATTCTTGCGCATAGGTGATTTTAATTCTAAAGGATGCATACTGTCTCCGCGTTTGCTTAAACGCGGAAATATAAAACCGCTTGCGATCCGTGCGAATAAAATTGATATGTATTACGCTGGGATAAAATTATGAAAAAGCAATCCGTTCTTTTATTCGCAATTCGCCTTTTATTGTATTTCAGCGTAATGATATTGATCTTTATTCATCCCGGTATTTCTGTTTCTTTTGACCGTATTGGAATAATTGTTTGTTTCTTTCTCATTCCAATCGGAGCGTTTGTTACTTTTTTTAATTCCAAATTGTATGTATGGTGGATAAAAATCGCGCCGTTGGAACCTTTTATTTTAACATGGGTTTGTTTACGGCTTCTTTCACTTTCCAGATCGGGAGAAGAAATCGCGGGGCAGAGTATCGCTCTTACTCAATTTATTCTGGTTTGGACAGCGGTGGTTTTTATTGTTTACAATGCTGTAATTTATCTGTGCGTCTATGCCAAAAGCCGTACCGGTGTATGGAAAGAAAGTCTGCTGCTTTCATTTTTCGCGCTTGCGGTGATGATTTTTATCGTCGCTTTTTTACCGCCTGATTTCATTAAAAACGCCGTAATCGAAAACATGGTCAGCGAACGAATACCAGAAAAAATAAAACCTTCGGATTCCGATAAGGGAATTCCAAAGAGAAGCTCAGGGCGCAGAACTCTGCCAAGAGAAGGCGAAGGCGGACAAGGTGAATTACGCGGAATTTCTGAATACAACTGGCCCGGCGGCAGGAGCGGAGGTTCAGGAGAAGCCCGTCAATACATGGTGAAGGTTGTCATTTCTGAAAATGAACCTGTATACATGGGTAATGTTTTTAACGGACAGCTTGACCCAGTAAAAGGTTTTCTGCTCAGCCGCGAAGAGCCTTTAAATGATTTAGCAAATCAGAGATTTTTTGTTACATGGTTTAACAGTGAACGGGAGAATGATATTAACAGGGAAAGGAATGAAATTATTTCTCTTTCAACCTTGCGGCAAAAATACCTTCCGTACCGTCCTGTTGTAATTGACCCTGTTATATTAAACGAAGATTCCGGTCCTTTGCGCTACATTCATCAGGTTATATCAAACACCCATTCAGGCGATCCTTTAATGCTTGTGCGCTCGCCGATGCGATTATTAACTGAAAACGAAAAAAATATTTTATCTCATTATTTGGAAATTAATCTGGATGAAAACGATAAAAAAATCTTTGAAACATTTTTAAATTCAACGCTTAATAACTGGAAAAAAAACCGCGAACAAATAATTAAAGAAGATCGATACCTGCAGGAAATTTTTAAAAATTCCAATGAGTTACCGGAAGTTGACTTGCGTCCTGTGTATATGGAAACTATAATCGCGATACTGTCCGGTTTTTCGCAGTATCAATATAACCTGAACAAATATGACGATCATTCAATTGCCGCATTAGTAGATTTTATTATAGATTCAAAGGAAGGAGACTGCGTTGAGTTTTCCAATACTTTCGCCCTTCTCGGAAGGCTTGCCGGAATTCCTTCGCGCGTAGTAACAGGTTATCTTGCGGCTGAAGGACTGCAGACTCCCGCGCATCTTCGCGGTCTTGCCGCTCTGCGGAACCAAATACCCTTCCTGCGGCAATTTCCGTTTGACAATCTTTTCATGGTAACCAATATTCACTCACATTCATGGACGCAATTTTATTTGCCTGATTACGGCTGGCTCGATTTCGAGTCTACGGCTTTTTCAAAACCGCCTCAGGGCATGGGCGACTTTAATAATTGGGATGTGGTTATCCCCATCCTTGATGAAAACCGCACCTTTTCGCAGGTAAGAAAATTTCCCTGGCGCGCGGCTGGAAAAGCGGCTTTAACGGTTTTAATTATCGCAATAATCGCCGCCTACGCTTTGCGCTATACACGCGAATTTATTCTTCATCTTGGCGCGCAACATGCCGATCGTTCCGGCGCGCGCAGTTTATACCTTCTGCTTCTCGCAAAACTTGCCGCCGACGGCAGACCGATTAAGCCGGCGTCAAAAACAGCGCATGAGTATTCGGAACTGTTTGGAGAAGACTCTCGCAAAGACGCAAAGGCGCAGAGGACGCGGAGAGGAAGAGGGGTTAAATTAACACAATCATTAAATACTGAAGGGCAAAATTACCTTAGAGATTTTGCAGATTTTTATTCAGAGTTACGCTGGCGCGAATTCCAAACCCAAGACGAATTCAATATACGTTACGCGCAATTAAAACAAGAATATGAGAGTATCCTGAACGCAACCCGCAAACAAGGCATACATCATGCAATAAAACGACTTTTTAGCCTGAGAGGACTGGCATATTTATGAAAATTTTCAGGCGTACATTTCTGGCTGTTGTAATATTATCTTTAATAGTAACCGCCTGTTCGCGTAACACAGACTGGGTGCAGTTTCGCGGTGAAGACGGCAGAGGCGTCAGTTCATCAAAAATTTTGCCTCCCCTCGGTATACGCTGGAAAATTAATCTGCAATCAGGTGATGAAAAAATCCGCTCGTTAAATCCCCCTGTCGTTATCGGAGACACGATTTATTTCGGTTCCGATGACGGCAATTTTTACGCGCTGGATGTTGACAGCGGTTACATGAGATGGGTGTTTAAAAGCGGAGCCGAGATTAATTCAATTCCGTATGCGGATAAAGATCAGGTTTACTTTGGCAGTAAAGACGGAAAACTTTACGCGCTGTCGCGGGAGACAGGGCAGGAAATTTGGCACTTTCAAACTGACAGCCAGATCAATTCGCAGGTGCAGCGGTACGGAGATTATATTATTTTTGTCGGAGACGCGGACGCGGTTTATTTTCTTTCGCCAGACGGAGAGGAGCAGTTCAGCATTAATAATCCCGGCTGGTACAATGTAACTTTTCTTGTAGCGGATGATGTTATTTATAACGCGTTTGGTCCGAGAGTGGAGATGGTCGGTCCGTATGATATTAAAAAAAGAGAATTTTTATGGTTTTATGATTATACCGAAATTAACGCTATCTGGTATTCTTTTTCCGCTGTTAAAGGAGATTTAATCTACTTTGGCACAGCCGATGTTTTTAACGGGATGTATCTTGGGTACCATGCTTATGACCGTCACACGGGAAAAGTTGTCTGGCGCGAGTACAGGGACGGAATTTTTAACCGCGGTAATAATTATGATATTTGGGAATATTTTATCAGAAATGTTGATGTTCTCGATTTTATGTCTCCCGCCATATGGAAGAATCTCGTTATATACACAGGCGGAGATTGCGCCGCGCGCGCGTTCAACGCGCAAACAGGCCGTTTACGATGGGAGCAGGTTTTTGACACGCCTGTAAGTTCCGCTCCCACACTTGCTTCCGGCAGAGTCTACTTCGGGCTTCTTGGAGATGATTTCGCGCCGCCTCAACTGGTTTGCATTTCCGCAAGGGACGGAAAAATTCTCTGGCAGATGGAAACCGAAGGTTCAATTTTATCCGCTCCGGTTATTTCGGGAAAAAGAATTATTTTTGGAACCGACAAGAGCGTTTTTTACGTTCTGGAGCAGGTATTTTAAATTAAACGCGCGAATTTACGCTGGGAAACAAGTTTTTTATAAGCCGCGAAGTTCTTATGTTTTATACTCAAATTCTGCTTGTTTTTATGTCAAATTCGTATTGACTTATAAGACAGGATCGAGTAAAATAACCGTTAAACAGGATGGTTATGCCTGTAAAATTTATCAGGAAGGAGCAATTTTATGAAGAAAATCTTTTTAGTAGCGGTTGTTTTATTAATGGCTTCAACATTAGTATTTGGAGCGCCGAGAGCGAAGAGGGGAGCGGCAGCGCCAGCGGCAACCGGCGGAAACCCCTTCGTTGTTGATCTTAGCACATTATCTGCAGCTAAAATGGCGGATGCGAAATATGCAGGCGGAACAATTGGCAACTTCACAAAGAATCAGACACCTTTTGCAAAAGGGTGGGATGATTTCATGATGTTAATCCCCGAATCTTCACTGCCGAGTAATCTCAGCGCTTACCAGAGATTGACTGTAACATGTAAATACTACAAAGCGGACGGCGAAGAAATTCCCCAGAGCGATTCAATTGCTATGGTAGTTGTAATTTATGATCCGGCAGGCGACATCAGAGGACCGGCGATGGGCCCGGGACCTAATACCCCTGTAAAAGAAATGAATGTTGGCGGCTTCTCTGGAATGATCCACAAAGACAGAGGCATCAGAGTAACATTCGCGAAGGCTCCGGGAGCCATTATGTTCCAGAACAATCCCGGAACACCCTGCGCTTTCATCGAACTTACAAGCATGGTTTTCCACAACGGCGATTACAAATCTGAATAAGAAACCGGACTAATAAAAAAGCCTGACGCGGTCAGGCTTTTTTTATGCTTAAATATTTTTACAAACATAAAAAAAACCAGCGCGGCTGCGCTGGTTTTTTATTATCTTAAGTCTGTTTCCGTTAGCGTTTCGGATAAAGCATTGATCTTTCGTTGAATACTTCCTGTCCGCCTGATCTTAGCCAGTCTCTTATACCGTTGTCCCATACCCTGTTAAAATCAGCAGGTTTTGCGGTTATCGCAAGAGCAATCAAATCGTCGGCTCTTTCACGAAGGTCGCCGTGGTATTGGTTAACCTTTGTTGTCGCCTGCCATACAGCGGGTCCGCGGGCATTGCGAACTGAAGTAACATAAGCGTTGGAGATTACTTCCGGCGGAACATTTCCGTAGCTTAAGCCAAGAACTTTCGCGTTTATTTCATCACTACCCAATTCAACACCGTTCATCGGGATTGTAAGGTCGATATTATTGGGTGAATTCATAAACCAGGGGTGCTGCGGAGGAGTTGATAATGTCTGCGGAATACCGTTTACCATTCTGTGGTTTACGCCTTCGTTACCAATCTGAAGGAATTTGAAATTTTCAGGTTTTGCGAGCCAGTTAAGATATTTTAACGCCGCGTCTTTGTTCGGTGAGAAAGAAGGTATAAAGATGCGAAGGCCGGGTTTGTCCATTACGTCTTTGTTGTTTGTTACGTTAATGGGGATAAAATCCGCGCCGGGAACGTTTTTGCGAAGGTCTTCAAGAATGCTCATATCTGTTCTGTAGGGGAAGTCCCAGTTCTGGCAGATGGCGCCGACAACGCCGCTCTTAATTTGATTATAAAAAGCGTCGGCTGTAGTCATCAACGGGAAATCTTTAAAAATAAGTCCTTCGTTGTACCATTTGTTCATCTCCTGAACGCCTCTCTTATATCCTGCCATATAAATATTGCGATCCGCTATATTATAAACCCATCGATCTCTGTCGCTCATTTTCGGGTCCATAAAGTTATGGATAAGGTCTGAAAGTCCCCAGCGCGCGTCATTGTTTACGCCGAAAGGTACAACTCTGTTTTTGCCTACATTGCCCGGGTCCTGATCGCGGAACGCTCTGAGCGCGGCATACAACTGGTTAAAATTCTGCGGAACCGGCAGTTTAAGTTTGTCCAGCCAGTCTTTACGGATAAAAATATTTCTTTGCGCGATTGCTACGCGGTAACTTGGTACGGAATAAATTCTTCCGGTTCTGGGATCGATATCACGAACAACCAGTTTCTTTCCGGGGAATGAAGGATCAGCGCCAAGCAGTTTTTCAAGATCCGGTAAGTATGTGGCGACATACGGCGCCAAATCCATAATACCGCCCTGATCCCTGAATGAGTTAATCATACCGAGGTTATAGGTATAGCAAAGGTCGGGAGCGCTTCCCGATGCCATAAGGTTGGTTATATCTGTTTCTTCTGACCATCTGCCAACCGGAATAAAGGTAATGTCGATGTTAAGATCTTTTTTTACCTTTTCTTTAATCCACTTTGTCCATTCATTGTCATGAGCGCGGGTTCTTCCGCCGTCCGAGCCTCGGTCAAAAACTTCTACTGTAAGTTTTCCGGTAGCCGGTAATGTCGGCGCCGCAGCAGGCGCTGCAGGTCTTCTTGCCTGCGCAAATAGCAGTGTCGATGCCATCATCAGGACGACTAAAGCTAATACGATTCTTTTCATAATATCTCCTCCGTAATATGAAATTAATGATTTATGCCGGTACCTTACGGCATTTTTCCGCAAAATACCGGCGACAATCCAATAAAAGATTAACCTTTCACCGCTCCGATAGTTACACCGGTGATGAAGTAGCGTTGGAGCCATGGATAAATTACCAGGATGGGTACTGTGGCAAACATAATCGCCGCGGCTTTCATGGCGTCAGATGCGCGCGGCACGCTGCCGGCAACCATTTCCACCGTGGTTACGTCGATAGATGTCTGGTTCTGGATAAGAGTCCAGAGTTTCAACTGAACAGGGAACCATTGTTGATACGCGTTGCTTATGTATATTAAAGCGTCAGAAAAACCGTTCCACCTGCCTACAGCGTAGAACAAAGCGAGAGTCGCTAAAACAGGCAGTGACAGAGGAAGGTATATTTTAATTAAAATTGTAAACGGATTCGCTCCGTCTATTTCCGCGGACTCTCTAAGACTTTCAGGAATTCCGTAGAAGAACGAACGAAGGATGATCATATAAAATACCGACAGACAGTTTGGAATAATAAGAACTAACGGGTTATTGAGGAGTCCGAGCGACTTCATCAATATATAGTTTGGTATTGTTCCCGCGCTGAAGTACATTGTAAAAATGATCAATGTGTTGATTAATGTTTTACCCTTAAGCCAGTCAAATACAAGCGGATATGCGCATAACACAGTCATTGTAAGCGAAACCAAAGTGCAGATAACAGTCAAGATTGCCGTCCACCACATTGAACGCGTAAACGCCGGGTCCATGAATACATATTTGTATGATTCCATGGTCGCTCCAAATTTATAGGTGAGCTTTCCCGATTTTTCCGTATTGTACCATGAGGTGTAATCATCGCCGTAATTACTGCCGTGATCATCGTATCCGTAACTGTTGCCTGAATCGGCGTAGTAGTCGTAATCTCCGCTTGTATCGGCATAATAATCGTATTCATCGCCTGTGTCGGCGTAATAGTCATATACACTGCCTGTATCGGCATAATAATCATACTCATCGCCTGTGTCGGCGTAATAGTCATACTCACTGCCGGTATTGGCGTAGTAGTCGTATTCTTCGCCTTCGCTGCCTGTAATATTGTAACCTGTATTAAGCTCCTCGCCGCCGCTTCTTTCGATTGTTTCCATGCCTCTGTTAATGACAGGCAGGAACGATACTTTTCCGTTGATTACAGCGTCTGAACTGCTGAGCGATTGAGCCAGAAGGTTTATCATCGGCATTACGCAAATCAATATTACTAATATACAAATTGAAAAAACTATTAAATCGCCGACGCTGGCTTCTTTTCTTCTTTTTGGCATATCATCCACCTACCATATTCCGCGTTCGCCGAATTTCTTGGCTAATGTATTCGCTCCGATCAGGAATACAACGCATATTATTGATTGGAATAAACCGACTGCAGCAGTATACGAATACTGCCAGTTTAAAATACCTACGCGGTAAACCAGCGTCGATATTACGTCCGCGACTTCCATGACTACACGGTTCATCATAGTAAACGGGCGGTCAAATTCGATTCCTAAAATACGTCCGATGTTCATAATTAACAGAACTACGATTGTAGGTCTGATTCCCGGTAATGTGATGTGCCACAGCTTGCGCCAGCGTCCGGCTCCGTCTACTTCCGCGGCTTCGTATAATTCAGGATTGATGCCTGTAATTGCCGCAAGGTAGATGATTGTTCCCCAGCCCATTTCCTTCCATACGCCGAAAGCGATGTATGTCATTACCCATCTGCTCTTGTCCATCAGGAAGTCGATCGGTTCAATGCCGAAATTTTCCAGTAAAAACATGTTTATAACGCCGTTGCTTGGCGCTAAAAGCCTTGTAGCCATGCTTGATACGATGATCCATGATAAAAAGTGAGGTAAATATATGATTGTTTGGGTTACTTTCTTGAATTTCTGAAATATTAATTCGTTTAAGATAAGGGCGAGGATGATAGGAGCCGGAAAACCTACGACTAGGTCCAGCATATTGAGCATTAAGGTATTCCGCACCGCGCGCCAGAAAGCGGTGTCGCCGAATGCCTTCATAAACCAGTCTAAACCGACCCAATGGCCGCAGTTCGGCTCATGGGGAGAGCCGTTGCAGTAATCAAGAAGGATGCCTTTTGCCACCAACGCTTCATTTGTGATCCACGGGCCGCCAATCAAGTTGTAGTTCTTAAAGGCTATGACGATATTTGCCATTGGGATGTATCTGAAGATGACAAAAAATATTATCGGGAGCGCCAACATCAAATAAAGCATCCAGGAACGTTTAAAGTAGGAGGTAATGTCCTGTCCCGGTCTTTTCAACAATTTTATTTTATCTGGCATGTGTTTTCCTGTTCGTATTATAGTATAGAAGAATGGTTATCTTGTCAAGTTTTTAAAATTATGTTGTATTAAATCAGGGGGTAATGATGGAAAAACTAAGTTTTCCGGCGGATTTTCTATGGGGAACCGCTACAGCCAGTTATCAGGTTGAAGGCGCCGCGTACGAAGACGGCAGGGGTGAATGTATTTGGGATGTTTTTTCCCGCAAACCGGGCGCGGTTTACGCCGGTGAGAACGGGAATGTCGCCTGCGACCAGTATCATCGATATATTGAAGACGCCGCTTTAATGGCGGAGCTTGGTTTTAAAAGTTATCGTTTTTCTATCGCATGGCCCAGAATCATCCCGGAAGGCAGAAGTAAGGTAAATCCCGAGGGAATCGCCTACTACCGCAGACTTTGCGAGGAGCTGCATAAAAAAGGCATTCACACCTGCGCGACTCTTTACCATTGGGACCTGCCGCAGCCGCTTGAAGACGAAGGCGGCTGGACAAACAGATCGGTTGTTGAGGCGTTTGAAGAATACGTTAAAGTCTGTTACAGGGAACTCGGCGATTTGGTTGATATGTGGATAACGATTAATGAACCCGTGTGCGTTGCCTATCTTGGGTACCTGTACGGTGTACATGCGCCCGGACACCGCGATTTGGATAAGGCTTTGGCTGCCGCGCATCATGTGAATATGGCGCACGGTACTGCGGTAAGGGAATACCGTAAAACAGGATTAAAAGCGCCTATCGGGATTACATGGAATCCTACAACGCCGCGTCCCGCAACAAAAAAAGAAGAGGATAAAAAAGCGGCTGATTTGGCAAGGGCGTTTCACACAGAAATTTTTATGTTCCCATGCCTGGGCAAAGGTTATCCCGAACTTGTAAAAGCATCGGGCGCAAAAGTACCTGTTAAAGACGGCGATCTGGAATTAATCGCGCAGCCCATCGAATTTATCGGCGTAAATTTTTATTCCGAGTCCCCCGCCGCCGCCGATGAATCGGCTGTTTTTAAATATACGATGAAACCTTTCTGGAATGACACGACAGGCATGGGATGGCCGATAACGCCCGGCGGGTTTGAAAGGCAGCTTCTGTGGATTGCGGAAATTTCCAAAGGCGCGTTCGGCAAATCTGAAATTCCGATATACATTACCGAAAACGGCTGTGCTTATGATGATGTAGTTACAGCCGACGGCAGAGTCCACGACAAGGAAAGGATACAATATCTTCAGCAGCATCTTGCCGCCTGCGCGGAATCGATAAAAAAAGGCGTACCGTTAAAAGGGTATTATGTCTGGTCGCTTTTGGACAATTTTGAGTGGTCGTTCGGTTACACGAAACGCTTCGGCATTATTCACGTTGATTTTAAAACGCTGAAGCGCACGCTTAAAGACAGCGCGTATTTTTTACGCGATACAATCGCCGGTTTTGGAGAATGGGCTTAGGTTTAAAATTTATTTTTCAAACCTGACGGAAAGTATATTACCCTTCGGAAGCGTAACGACAGCCGAATTTCTGTCTTCGCAGACCTGTACGTCTTCCCATTTCGCGTAACTGTTTTCCTTTGTGCGCATCGCTTTCGCTTCTCGTATTATAAAATTCTCAGGAAGCCTTATTTTAATCTTACCCATATCCACTCCGCCTGTGCCGGTAAAATGGGTCGGGGTGTACATAACAAGGCTTATGGTGTCGCCTGACGGCGAAACGAACGCTGTAACTCTTGCGGTAGTGCCGTCAATGCTGTCGACGCCGCTGTTAAAATTACTGGAAGAAAGATTTAAGCCCGCGCCCGTTTTTCCTTCGGCAATAATACCCGCGCGGTACATTTCTTTCGCGAACTTCGCATAATGAGATACGGCATAACCGCGCGGAAGAATGACGCTTTCGGTTGTTCCGTATTGGCCGTCGCCGACATAACTGTAAAAACGTTTTGCCGCCCACCAGATAAATGCGCTTTCATCGTTTAATCTGATGCTTAAATCAAGATCGTTAAGAATTTTCCATACATAGTTCCATGTTGAATCGCTTGGGTATCCTCCGGCGTTTCCGCTGTTAATATTATGCTCCGTCATCCAGACTTCTTTAGGGTCGGTAGGATGATCCAAAGCTTTCGAATAACGGATCTGCCTGTCGCCGTATGTGTGTCTGCCGACATAATCAATCAACGCTCTTGATTTGGGATCGTTTAACGCCGCGTCATAAATGTTCGGATTATTCGCGGACGTGCCTCCCATTGTGCGGACGGAAGGAATCTCTTTACCGCCGCCGAAACCTTTTACACCGTCTGTAAAATGACCTGTCTGCAAAAAGAAATTTTTCATTTCCGCGCCTGACCACACGCAACTGTCATAACTTGCCGAATAATTAGGTTCATTTTGTATGGAAACCACATAGATCGGCGCTCCGTTATCGTACATATTCTGCGAAAACGCTTTCAAATAATCGGCATATTCCTGGTAAAACTTCGGCAGAAGTCTGCCTCCGTTTAGACCTTTGTTATCTTTCCATTCGACGGGAGGGCTCCACGGACTTGCAAGAACATAGCCGCCGTATTTGTTTACTATTTTTACATTCTCGTAATAATCCGGTCTTGAGCTGCTTACCAAATCTTTCATTGTGATATTAATATCCGTGTTGCTTGGCATTATCATTATGCGCAAGATATTAAGACCAAGTCCTGTGTCAGGATTATACATAAGTTCTGTATCGCTTGCGTTCGTTCTGGGAAAATTACCCCAGCCGACTTCCATTCCGCCGAAACCGCGCACATACTGGTATTTTGTATCCGTTTTTATTGTTATTACCGCGTTCGCTCCGTCGGGATCTTCGGACGGCGGAGTTGATACGCAAGTTGAAAAAGCAAGCCCCGCAACAAGCGCAATTAAAACAACGTTAACAGCTTTAAAAAGTATTTTATTTAATTTCATGTTTTCCCCTTTATCCTTTCTGATAAATTTATTTTATTGTAATTATATTCTCTTTAATTTCAGCCGTGCCTGTGCTGTTAAAACCTTCTATTGTAAGAGATACTTCGTACAAATTCTGAAGAGGCATTCCCAGTGATTCCCATTTTTTAAAATGTTCAGAGACAGAAATTATTCCGCCTACGCGCCTTGCTGTGCGGACACTCCAGTACTGCATAAAATTTTTATTACCGTCTATGGACGGCTTGTTAGTTCTTTGTGATGTATAAATATCATATGTACCGCCGTCAACACTTATGGTTCCTTTATAAGTTACATTTTCTTCCCAGCTATTCGCCGGTCTGTTATATATACCCCAATCGTCTATTATGTAATATTCAACTAATTGATTATATCCGCTTTGGCTCGGGTTTCGAAACCAGCCATAAACGCAAAGATACGAGACTCCGTCGGTTAAAGCGCTCCATGTACCTTTATATGAGACAGAAATATTACCAACTTGCTGGTGTGTTTGCGGTACGGTATATTTAAACCCTCTTCGCATTAATGTGTTTTTATTAGGTCTGTTGCTCCATTCGCATTTAAAGGAACCGCCGGCTCCCAGTTTCATTTTTGCGGTGCCGCCGTCAGACCAAAATTCATATCCGTAACCGTCATAAATTCCCGTTTTATTTGATGTGATTTCATCACCTGTAAAAATATCGCCGTCATTGCTGTCATCGTTGTTTGTATTTTCTTTATCATTATTGCAACCGGAAAAAGCCAGAACAAATATCAGAAATAAATATAAATGTTTTATTTTCATTACTACTCTCCTATAATTTTAATTCCGCCGTAAAGTCATTATACCTTGTAAATTATCACATGCATAGCGTACAAAAAAAGCCCGCCCGTTGTTAATCTAACACCGGATGGGCTTATTTTCTTTTTTAAATGTTTTTATACAGAGTTAATCTGTATCGTCCGCTTTTGCGCTTCCGCGCGTTTTTTAATTGCCAGATTGAGCACGCCGTTTTTAAACGACGCGTTTACAGCTTCCGGGTCTGCGTTTTCCGGCAGTTTAAAGGAGCGGGTAAAGGAGTTTGTTTTACGTTCGCGAAGCATGTACGCCCCTTGATTTTCTTCGCTCTTTTTTTCTTCCACCAGTCTGGAAGCGATTGTTAAGTTCATACCGTCAACATGAACATCGATGGATTGATCGTCATATCCCGGTAAATCCATGTCGAGGCTGTACGCGCTATCTGTCTCCTGAATGTCCACTGCGGGCATTTGATAGAAAATTCTTTCTTTGGGAGCAAGCAGCGAGTCTCCGAAAAAAGATTCGAAGTACCTGTCAAAATCGCTTAAAACGTTTTGAAAGGCGGCGGGGTGATAAACATTTAATGTTTTCATGAGGTATTCCTTGTCCTACGGGATATTGGAATTATTTCCTTGGCGGAATTTACAGTTCAACGAACCATCCCCCTTTCGGCAGGTTTTCCGCTTGTCCTCGTAGACGTAAATTTATTAGCAAAAACTATGCCAAGTGGAAATTTCCGTTCACAGACCTTCAAGAGACGCTTGAGACATTCATTTTTTATTGATTTAATAAAAATTGTTAACAGTTGACTGCGTTTTTGTGTAATAATGATACAGAGAGATTAATTTAGTTAAAATGTGTATCATTTTGATACAGATTTTATTTTGCTAAGTTCAAACTTGGTAAAAGTTATAGTCGGCTGGCTTTTTGCGCCGTTATTTGTGTTTATTTCTATTATGTTTGCGTAATGATCTTCGCTGCTTGCCGATTTTATCGCAGTTAGTGATACATTGCCTGCGTATTCGGTGTTTGCGATAACGTTTCCAAAGCTTATAAACGCCTTTTTGGATAGCTGCATATAATAAGGTTCTGACACAGTTCCAAGATCGTCAGCAAGAATAATGTATAAGAAATCCAAATCAACATCCGATGAAAATTGATAATGCAGGGTATAAATTTCACCTTCGGTTATCTTTGGATCAAAAAAGTTGGGTGGGTGATATAGAAAAAGCCATCCCCAGGGTTCATGCTGCTTCATGGGTATTATTAATGGTTTTTCCTCCGATGCATAGGATGATGAATTCCCTGTAATATTCAATGCCGTTAATTTCTGTGAAATAAATGAGAAAATAAAATATAGATTTAATAAAATAGAAATTGCAAGAGCTATTATTATGGCGGGAATATGCTTTTTCTTTTTTTCAGTAAATGAAGATACATCAGCTTGAGCGGTGTACTCTGCCGCAGCGAGGTCTGCGGCTTCGGTTTCCGGCGCATAGCGCGGCGGTTGTGGATTATTTTGTTCTGCGGTGTTAGCCTGTTCCGCTTTTCCGTACTTTACAAAAAGTTCCTGAATGCTTTGAACATCCAGTTTGCGGTACAAGCTGTTTCTATGAAAATCGACGGTAGCATATTTGATATTCAGATTATACGCGATTTCTTTCGGCGTTAATCCTTTTAACAGCATATCTAAGATTTCCTGTTCCCGCGATGTAAGTTTATTTTGCATGACAAATATATTTAAAAATAGCTTTATACAAATTGCAATACAAAATGACAATAAAATCGCCGTTACTAAGTATTTACATGGGTTTTTTGTCCAAAATTCCGTTTTTCCTATGTATTTACATGGTATGATTTTTCATGAATTTCCATTATATTTTGTTAAATCTATGTTTTACTTAAGAGGTCAAAAATGATGAAAAAGTGTTTTTTAGGAATATTGGTATTTACGTTGATATTGGGTATAGCGCTTACAGGCTGCGCTTCAACCGGTAAAGACGCATCAACCACTTACAGAGGCGCAGACCTTGCGGGCAATGAGTATAGTTTTACAGTTTTTCATAGTTCCTGGTCCGCAAACCCCAGGAGCGGCTGCAAGCTTGGAATAAAAAGGAGCGGCGAACAGGAAGTAATTGTCTCAAGTACCATCAGTAAAATTCAAGGCGTTACATATAATCTTACCGGAAACGCTAATGTCAGTTTAACAATAGAAGATGATAAAATCAGCTCGATTGTCGGCGAGGTAAAACTTCCCAACAAAACAAGTTTTATTGTGCGTACTTTTAACACTGTTCATTTGCGGGCTTGCAGGTTTACAGATGAAGCCGGTAACCATGGTGAAAATTACGGTTCATGGTCCAGCATTAAATTAATCGATCTTTATCCTGCCGGGTATGACAGACTCATACCGCCCGGAAGCGATGATTATATTGATTTACGAATTTCCGGAATACTTGATAAAAAACTTGACAGGGTAATTATTGATTTTCAATATTTTCTTGTGTCTCCGCAGTTATATCCGAACCATAAGACCTATGTTGGGGGCAGTAAATGGTCTGACGGCAATTTTACCAAAATCGGGCCCGGATATTTCTCGGAAGTAATACGTGTCAGAAGAACCCTTAATAGACCCATTTCTGAACTGCCGCCAGGAGAGCTTGAAATTCAATTAGTTCATGTGCTGTCAAATATAAACGCCAAAGGTATCGCATACGGCATTTTTGACTCCGGCGAGAGGATACCTAAAAATATCCCCGACGGTTCGATTATGGCAACTATCCGTAACTTTAAAATTGAACCTATTATTCCGTAGAAAATAATTATCAATACCCATGTATTTACATAGGGTTTTTATTCCGAATTTTTGCATTTCCTAAGTAATTACATAGTAGGAATTTAATCAGCTAACAAGTAAATTTTTACCAATCTAAATATTAATTTACCAACAGGAGGGTAAAAATGAAAAAAGGTTTTTTGGGAATGTTGGCTTTGACGCTGATATTTGGTATGGCGGTTATCGGCTGCGGCGGTGATGAAAATGGAACTGGGGACGGAAACGATGGAGAAACATATAGTGTAACCATTGGAACATTAACAAATGCAAACGGTTGTACAATCACTGCAAACCCTAAAAGCGGGAAAGAAGGAACAGAAATCACTTTAACTATTAAAGAGATTAATGGATATAGTCTTAAATCAGGTACTCTAAAATATGGAACTGCAAATATAAATGGTACAACAAGAAAATTTAACTTACCTGCCAAAAATGTAAGTATTACGGCTGAATTTGAATTAATAATACCTGAGAGTAATGTGCCTGTCTATCATTATCAGACACTTGAGCAAGGTTCATTTTCTGATAATGTAAGAATGTGGCCGACTGGGGGTGGTAATTATTATACTATAGGTACTATTACAAATGGTTTTATGACATTGCAACTACCTGTCGATGAGAGCTTTAAAACATGGGTATCAGAATACTTTAAAGATAGTATAGATAATATTTACGTTCAACCATCAACCGCAAAATTTTATTTTGGAAATTTTGGTATAGAAAATCAAGCAGGCGGTTTAGGGTACGGAAATAATGATATTGGTATTGCATATATTTATTTCACGGAGTCTGCTATTTTAAAAGGAACGGCAGAAGGTCTCTTTGTTGATATAATAGCGCAGGCTGGATGGAACAGAGTGTATTATTCGTGGAGTGAAACAGAAGAAGTAATTAAATCTGATACAAGTAATTTACCAAATAACTTAAAATGGGAATATGGAAGAAAATAGTATAAAAACAATTTTATTCTAAAATGGAATTAACGGCATATAACAAACGGTAACTGTAAAATGCCCTGTTCGGGAGGTTCAGGTTCCTTCGGGCTGCGCACTCTGGTAAACGCCAGGGGGCTTTCATAGATAATCTAAATTAATTTTACCAACAGGAGGGTAAAGATGAAAAAATGTTTTTTAGGAATATTGGCGCTGGCGCTGATGTTGGGTATGGCGGTTATCGGCTGCGGCGGTGATGAAAATGATGATGAAGTATCTACATCATCTACAAACGATAATCCTAAGGTTATTACAATTACCGGGCTTGAAGGAATACCGAATCATGATGATATAATGGAGAACCTGTCGGAGATAGATGTAGAATTGTATGTATTAAATGGTTTTGGCGGTACTTTTAATTCTAACATTGTTACATATAATTACTCTAAAATTACAGAGGCAGATAATCTTATAAACTTTCAATTGAAAGTTTTTGATAATTGGGACAATTGGGATAATATTCATGAGTGGGACAATTTTGTTGGTACTGGTTTTTATTATATTTTCTTAAAAATTGATTCACATGCCGGCGGAGAAATGTTTTATACAAATGGAAAAACAAAATCTGAATTGGGCATTACTGATTTTAATGTTGATTGGGAAAAACTCCCGAAATTTGAAATAAAAAATACTGTCTCAAGTATTGATTTTTCAAAATTCAAAGAATATGACGATATTCATTAACAAATTAATCTGTATTAATGCGGCAGAATTAACGGCATTTAACAAATGGCAACTGCAAAATGCCCTGTTTGGGCATTTTGGGTTTCGTTCGGCTAGGTCATGGCTAAAGCCATTCCTACGCTTCACTACATCACATTTTGCAAGCCCTGGTCTTGCTTCGCAAACCCTTATTTGGGCTGGCAAAATGTCAGTTACCTAGAACGTTAAATGACACATTGTAAAAAAAGATATTGACAAAAAAATATGGTTAATATTTTATAATAATATATTAAAGGAGTTTTTTATGAAAAAGTTTGTCTTAATTGTTTTATTGGGGATATTTACATCTACATTATTATTTTCCGGAGGTATTGCGGATGCTTCAGTGACTTTTAGTCCTGATAACAGATCTATTATTTCATGGTCTCATGGTGATAATGTAGTTATTAAATATTGGAATGTATCAAACGGTAATGAAATTAATACTATTTCGCAACCTAATTCTAAAAATGGAATTAAACAATGGGATGTAACAACTGGTAGAGAAATAAGAACATTTTCTGGGCATACTAATAGCATAAGATCAGTAGTATTTACTCCTGATGGTAAAACTATTATTTCTGGATCAAATGATAAAACTATTAAACAATGGGATGTAACAACTGGACGAGAAATTAGAACGTTTTCTGGGCATACTGGTAGTATAAGATCAGTAGTACTTACTCCTGATGGTAAAACTATAATATCCTGTTCAGCGGATAATAAAATAATAATTTGGAATATTTCAAACGGGCAAATTATAAGGACAATTTTTGTTCAGGAAAATATAGATTCCGTTTCAATTAGTCCAGATGGAAAAAATATAATTTCGAACTATAATGATGTTATATATGATGAATATGATGATGAAGAATACGATGAGTATGGTCTTATTATTTGGGATGTTGCAACAGGTCGAGAAATAAAAAGATATAATAAATTCAATAATGAAATAAATATTGTTTTATTTTCTCATGATTCTAAAAATATTATTATTAATCAAAATAATAAGATAATTATTATTGAGCAAGTAACCGGACGAGAGATTAGAACATTTACCGGACATACATCCTCTGTAAATTCTTTTGCGCTAAGTCGTGATGGAAAATATATTATTTCTGGATCAAATGATAAAACTATCAAACAATGGGATGTTTCATCTGGACGTGAAATTAGGACATTTTCAGGACTTTCGGAATCTGCTCGTTCTCTTGGATATAGTCCTGATGGAAGAATGATTATTGCTGCATATGGAACTTACAACGATGATGGAGGTTTAGATAATATTTTAGGTTTTTAGTAAATAATTTACAATATTTTGCACCACGTCGTCTAACAAACGGTAACTGCTCACCACCCTGTTCAGGCGGTTCGGGCTGTGCCCTCTAGTAAACGCTAGGGGGCTTTTTTGCGTGAATTAGATTAAATAATGAACAAGGCAGATTTGCTGTAATGACAGAAGAAATTCATGAATGAACTAACACGGCAGATTTTACAACATGGAAATTATATTTCTCTTTTGCTTCTTCCGCTTTGGCGTTAAAATAAGCTGTTCTTTCACTTGGAAACATATCTTTTATTTTTTCGTAAATCTTATCCCTAATTGCATCAACCTGATCTTCAATATCAGTCGTCAATTTCATAATCAATAACCTCCTCTGGTTGGGCGATAACAATATCTCTATAACCTGCCATTCGATTAACAGCAGGAATCAATGTTTTTGTTTCCGCATATTTAATTCCTCCTGATCTAAAATTAAACAAATTTTAATGCGTTATTAGGTAAAAAGCAAGTATGAACTTATATACCCTATTATATGCCATTGTATTTATATCTTTGTTTTCTTATGCCAATCCCATGTATTTACATAGGTTTTTTATTCCAAATTTATGCATTTCCCAAGTAATAACATAGTAGGAATTTTATTTGCTAACAAGTAAATTTTTAGCAGTTTAAATTTAATTTTACCAATAGGAGGGTAAAAATGAAAAAATGTTTTTTGGGAATATTGGCTTTAACGTTGATATTTAGTATGGCTGTTGTTGGCTGCGGCGACAGCGATGATAACGGCGGGAATAATGGTAATGGGAACGGCGGAAATGGCAACAATGGGAATGGAAATGGCGGAACTTCAATAATTGTTTTCAGAGATTTGTTCGATGATGACGGTTCTGCATATTCGGGGAATAATATGGATGTTACAGGCTATTTCTATTCCAACAAAGTTACAACAAGCTCTGTTTTAACAATAGGAAAAATAGAAAATGGAAAGTTATTAATAGAGTTCCCTAAAGTACTGGATTCTTACTTGAGAGATGTTACAGGAGACACTGTAACAAACGGGTTAAAATACGCTTCTTTTGTTATTGGCGATTGGTCTTCTGATACTATTACTTTGAAAATTTTTCCGGAACCGATTGGTAAGAATGAGGTGTATTTTGAATATTCAAATAAAGACGGTACTGCATCGTATGAAAAAGGCGGGGTTACTGAAACTGAAACATATCATCAAGGGTGGAGCTTCCACCTAGGGACAAATGAGATATTTAAATCTCTTGATGAATTATATGAACTTGGATATAAATGGTGTTATCGTAAAAATATTTTACCATAAAAAACATTTACCGCTTTTTAAGAGCCCTCTGGTAAACGCTATGGGGTTTTTTAACATAAATACCAAAGGCATTTACTATAATTAAAAAATGTTGTATAATTAGTGTAAGACCAATCACCCGCCTGACCAGTCAGGTGTCAACGCCGCTTGTTGTGGTGTTTTATAGCGGTAAAAATACCGCAAAAAATAAGAGTTAAATATGGCAGATGTACAGACACAGATTGATTACCCGAGAGGGCTGGACTTTGAGCAAGTCTGGGCGGCTCTAATGGAAAACAGGGAGCAGCAAAAGGAAACAGACCGTTTATTAAAACAGAATTTTAAAGCTCAAGAAGAAACTGACCGTTTATTAAAAAATTCAATTAAAGATTTTAATAAGCGTTTTGGGTATCTAGACAATCGCTTTGGCGATCTTGTTGAATGTATCGTTTCTCCGAAAATACTTAATAAATTCAAAGATTTAGGTTTGGAGTTTGAAACAGCCGCTTCTAATTTTAAAGTCCGTGATCATAAAAACGAAATATATTTAGAAATAGATGTTTTTTTACAAAACACTGCTGTCGCTATGCTGGTAGAAATAAAAACAGAACTTAAGATTAAGTACATCAATGAACATATTGTCCGGCTTGAAAAAATGCGAAAATACGCTGATTTACATAACGAAAGCGAATTAAAAGCTCGGCGCGTTTTTTTAGGAGCGGTTGCAGGGATTGTAGTTTCATCGGACGTAAAAAGGTACGCATTAGAAAACGGTCTTTACTTAATAGAACCTTCAGGTGAGGACTTAAATATTACGTCCCCTGATAACAAACATAAAGAATGGTAATTTGAACCGTTTCTATAAATCCCATGTATTTACATAGGTTTTTTATTCCAAATTTATGCATTTCCCAAGTAATAACATAGTAGGAATTTTATTAGCTAACAAGTAAATTTTTACCAGTTTAAATTTAATTTTACCGACAGGAGGGTAAAAATGAAAAAAGGTTTTTTGGGAATATTGGCTTTAACGTTGATATTCGGTATGGCGGTTATTGGCTGTGATAACAATTCAACAGATGATGACAGTTCAACAAATGATGGTAGCAATGGCGGACAAAATTTACCCGCTGCCAGCGGGGTTAATGCCGTTAGCGGAAAAACATATTTTGAAGGGTCTTCAAAAATTGTTTTTTCAGCAACTGCTAATGGCGCGGCGAATGGAACCTATACGAATGGATTTTTCGAACGAGATGATAATGAGATGCTGGTGCTGGATAATAACGGTAAGTACAAGTATATTAATATTGAAACTGGTACTTATACTTGGAATGAGACGGCAAAAACCGTAACACTAAAACCTGAAAAAGTTGCTTTAAATGAATATAGTGCATTGGAAAATGAAACTGCCTACCGCAAAAGTTTACAAACCATGCTTGACGAAATGAAAGCTAAAAATGGGGAGGCTTGGATCAATCAACAACTTGCGGCAATGGGTTTTTCCAGCATAGCCGCCTATATTAACTATGCGGTAGATGAAGCATTTTCCAATAAAACAAACGGCTATTCTTTTAGTACCGACGGAACAGCATTATTTTTGGAACAGGTATTACCGTCAAATAAAGGCACAAATCAATTTTCCGGACAAACCTATTACGGCATGACTTGGGTAGATGATGAAAAAAGAGTAAAGGATGAAACTAGAAAATATGTTTTTACAGCATCCGGTTATACATTTACTAACAGTAAGATATCGCAAACAGTAACAGGGACTTATGCTTATGACAGCAACATGAAACAGGTTTGGCTGAAGCCGGAAAAAATTGACGGAAAGGACAGACAAGAAATATATACGGAAGTAACTGCATGGAGTGGTCATGGTTATACGGACGATAACGCTTGTCGTGCCGCACGAACTAATGATCAATTTAGCTCTTGGGCAGAGCAATACAACAGTACAAATAAAACAATCGGTTGGGAAAACTAAGAACGTTAAGCAAAGGAAAAACCTGTGATACCTGAGTTCAAGATCAAAGTATCGGTGCTGCCGTCCGTGGCGGCACTGTTAGTATTTTTGTTAAAAAATATTTAAGGAGGCAGTTTATGAGAAAAAATGCGATTTTCGGTTTGCTGGTAATTCTACTGGCATTTGGCTTTATTGGTTGTGATAAAAATGAAAATGCTCCAACAAATTCTAACCTAATTATAAAAGCAGATGAAAATGACACTTTATTTTCATCAGTAGGTAGTTTTGCTGGTAAAACTACTTTTAGTTATAATAGTAAAAAATGGTGGGTTGTAGCATCTATGCGTTATACTTGGAGTGATATTGGAAATGAATGGGATGATGTAAAATTTCATAACGGTACTCCTGGCGAAGCTGATTATCATACTCGTATTGGATATAAAATGCCTGATGAGGCAAAAGATTATTTAAATTTTATCATTACGTACGATATGATAAAGATTGGAGGAAATAATACAGAGTTATTAATTAGGAATTCATCTTCAGGTGTTGGGGGGACAGATGCAAATTTAACCCCTCCATATTTTCAAATTGATGAAGGATATAATAAAAGTTTTACGTTGCCAATTTCAGGTTTTTTTGACAACCCTACCGAAGGTACAGAAGACGGTTGGATCGTTATTTCCAAAGGCAGCTATTCGGCTGATCCTGAAGTGGAAATTTTTGCTGGTACAATGCTGCTGCGTATAATAAAAATTGAATTTACTAAATAATAAAAAGACCGCCAGCATCCTCACTGGCGGTTTCATAGTAGGTTTTTCCTTTTAGCCCTCTGGTAAACGCTGGAGGGCTTTTTAATATAAATCCCAAGTATTTACATAGGTTTTTTATTACAAATTTATGCATTTCCCAAGTAATAACATAGTAGGAATTTTTTCAGCTAACAAGTAAATTTTTACCAATATAAATTAAATTTACCAACAGGAGGGTAAAAATGAAAAAAAGTTTTTTGGGAATATTGGCTTTAACGTTGATATTTGGTTTAGCGGTTATTGGCTGCGGTGACGGTGATAATAATGGCAATGAGAACGGGAACGGCGGAAATAGCAACGGTAATGGGAATGGTAACAATGGAAACAACAATTCCAATTTAAGAAGTCTTAATATTATTGGGGCAAAAAATTTATTTATTGCTTCTGTTTCTGGACAACCATTGCAATCTATTAATGCAAGGAGTGTTGGAAATGAATCACAAAATAAGTTATTCAAAATAACAGAATATGGTGTTATTCAGGAAATAACTTACAACTATGAAGATGATGAAGGTAATCCAATACAATCTAATGAAACATTAATCCCAACAGATATATTTAATATAAATCAAGATTATTTAATGGTTGTCTTTACAGACAGCATATATTTATTAAGAAAAACAGATGGCGCAGTTTTTTTATATTCTGATTCAAGTTGGAATAATAAACCAAGCCTTAATGATGTATATGTAAGTAACAGAAGATCAATTCTTAATGATAACAATGGAAATATTTACTTTTTAGCAAACGATAAGGTTATTAAGGTAAATGTTCAAAATCCATCTTCAATTACTAGGGAAAATTACTCGCCTGATTCAGATAGAGTTTGGGGTTTTGAAATGGATAATAATGGAAATATTATTTATTTTGGTCGGGATTCTGGTAATTCTGAAATTAGCCGTATAAGGAGAAGTGGAGGTAGTTTAAGAAACCTATCATCGCAAAACGCTAGATTTGCATGGACAGGTTTAGATAATTCAAATTTCTATTTTTTTGACAGAAATTCTACTAATAGTGGAACACAAATAAAAAAATGGATTTCTGGAACCAATGAAATAGAAGATTTTGGAATAGATATGGTTGGTTTTTCTGGTTTTGGTGGGAATGGATATATTTTAAAAACATCTGGAAGAATTATAACTATATCTGTTTTACAAAACTCAGTATATGAAATATATCCTGAGTTTTCTCCTATACAAGGATATGCTTCATATGATCCAAATTATATGGCTCTTGGTTTAAATTCAATTAAATATGCTGATAGTTCAGGGGACTATTATTATATTACAGGAAATAATACAAGTGAAAATCCTGTGTTATTAAAAATTAATGCAGCAACTGATGTACCAACAACAATTTTATCTGGTTATGATGTGTATAAATTTACAGTTACAGAAGATAATATTGTAACATTTAACGCATTAAATATGGATAATGGCAAGAAAGTAATTGGTTCAATATCATCTAATAATATTGTAACAATATTAGATGAGACATTAAATATAGAATTAACTGTATTGGAAAGAATCAATTAAAGTAATACTGCCCGCATCCATGCTGGCGGTTTCGTATTAGGTTTTTCCTTTTAGCCCTCTGGTAAACGCTGGAGGACTTTTATGCGGGAATTAATAAAATTTTCCTTCGCTTGACAATACGGCAGGTTTGTAATACATTGAATTAACATTGTGAATGAGGTTATTGTATGCCAGTAGTAAAGAAAAGCATGGATTTTCTCAATAATTTAAATGAAATTCTGGAATATTGCCAGAATTATAAAGAACCAGTAATCGTTTCAAATAATGGACAAGGCTGATTTGCTGTAATGACAGAAGAAAGATATGAAGAATTAATTGGTAAAAGCAGAAATGAACTTTATAGCGCTTTACAGGCAGGATTAGATCAAATAAATAACGGCGAATATATTGAAGAAGAAGAAATGTTTGAGATAATGGGTAATTATCTTAGGAAATAATAGTGTATAGGCTTATATTCTCAAAATTGTATCACAGTGATCTTGATGAAAGTCATAATTATATAAGTGAAAAATTAAAAAACCCAATGGCTGCTGACAGATTAATTATTGAAGCAATGAAAAAGTTAATTGAAATAAGAGATAATCCTAAGAAGAAATGATGGAAGAGGATTAATCCTGCCCTCTTGTGCCAATCCCATGTATTTACATAGGTTTTTTATTACAAATTTTTGCATTTCCCAAGTATTTACATAGTAGGAATTTAATTAGCAAATAAGTAAATTTTTACCAGTTTAAATTTAATTTTACCAACAGGAGGGTAAAAATGAAAAAAGGTTTTTTAGGAATATTGGCTTTAACGTTGATATTCGGTATGGCAGTTGTTGGCTGTGATGACGGAAATGATGATGAAACATTTACATCATCAACAAATGAATCAATATCTAATGATATTAATTCATTAGGTTTAGTTGGAACATCAGTTTCATCAAGTAATGTAAATATTGCAACCGCTGTAATAGCATCAGGAAAAATTAAAATTACTTCTGTTGGTGAAGGTTCTGCTGTAATAACCGTTTCTGAAAGTTCCAAAAATGCAACAATAAATGTAACAATTTCAAAAACTGGAGCAATTACAATCGGAACAATTGTAAAATATTCAGAAAATGTAAAAACATTTGTTGGTAGTTGGACAAAGACAATATCAAATGATGTACGCTTATTAGTTATTAATAATGATGGAACATGGAATGCATTTATAAATGATGTCCCACATGTATCAGATAATCCAGGAATTTGGTTTGAAACAAATAAAACAATTGGGGTTTGGTATGATTATATAAGCGAAACCCATCCAGAACCAGGGTATGTATATGCTACTTATACATTATCTGAAAATGGAGATTCATTTACATTATCTGGTGATGCTGCATTATTATTTGGTGGGCCGGAACCTTGGACAAGGGTTAATTAATATATAAAAAACCTGCTCACATCCGTCCGTGGCGGCTTCGTAGTAGGTGTTTTTCTTTTTAGCCCTCTGATAAACGTCAGGGGGCTTTTTTATGGGCTAAAATCAAATTTTACAACTTGACAACTTGCACAATATATTGTACATTATATTAACCTTTAGTGCAGGGAACTATGTTCATAGTTTCAAGGTGTAGTACCGGTTTATGGAGTTAAGCTATGCCAAAAAATGAGGAAAAAGGATTTGAAGCTGTATTTTTCGAAACAGAAAGCGGCAATCAACCTGTAAGGGAATTCATAAGAGGATTATCAAAAAATGATAAAAAAATTGTTGGAGCAGATATTAGAGTTGTCCAAAACAGTTTTCCTGTAGGGTTGCCTTTGGTAAGAAAAATAAAACCTGGATTGTGGGAAATTAGGAGCGATGTTAAAGATGGAATCAGCAGGGTGTTTTTTACGTTCATTAATGAAGAAATTGTTTTGCTTCATGGAGTTGTAAAAAAGACGCAAAAAACACCGCCGCGAGAGATTGATGTTGCAATACGGCGAATAAAGGAATTTAAGAGATTGCAAAAGAAATAATTTATTATAACAGAGAGGTAAATTATGAAAGGAAGAGGTCAAAATTTCAGCGAATTTTTAAAGGAAGAAGGCATATACGATGAAGTAAATGATTTGGCTGCAAAAAGACTAATTAGTTATCAATTACAACAGGCAATGCTTGAACAAAAATTAACAAAAAGCACAGTAGCAAAAAAAATGAAGACGTCAAGAGTTGCAGTTGATAATATTCTTGATCCTACATTTAATACATCCATAGATTCTCTTGAACGATTTGCCTGTGTGCTTGGCAAGAAATTGACAATTTCATTAAGTTAACCTTGTTTCAGCCCTCTGGTAAACGCCGGAGGGCTTTTATATAGGGGTTATATTAAAATTTATTGAAATAATCGGTATTATGGGCTATTCTACTATTGTACAGGAGAAACCCATGCAATACGGCTATTTTGACGATGACGCGCGCGAATATGTAATTACACGCCCGGACACACCTTACCCCTGGATTAATTATCTGGGAAGCGAGGAATTTTTCGGTTTGTTTTCCAATACATCAGGCGGTTATTGTTTTTACCGTGACGCGCGAATGCTGCGCCTTACGCGTTACCGTTACAACAACGCTCCTGCGGATTCAGGCGGGCGTTATTTCTACCTGCGTGATAACAACGCGTCCGGCAGCGTGTGCGAATGTAATGCCGGTACGGCGGATATCTGGTCTCCGTCCTGGATGCCGATGAAATCAAAACTTGACCGCTACGAATGCAGGCACGGCATGGGCTATTCGCGGATATTTTCTTCACGTAACGGGCTTGCTTTTTCGCAGGTTTCGTTTGTGCCGTTACGTGACACTTGCGAGATTCATAAGATTACGCTTACCAATGAATCCAATGTAGATAAAAATGTAGATATGTTTTCCTTTGTTGAATTTTGTCTGTGGAACGCCAATGATGATATGACAAACTTCCAGCGAAACTTTAGCATAGGCGAAGTTGAGGTTGAACAACTGGCAGATACTTCCCGCATTTATCATAAAACAGAATACCGCGAGAGGCGCAGTCATTACGCCGTATGGGCGGTAAATGTTCCGGTTGCGGGTTTCGATACGGACAGGCAGGCTTTTCTTGGTTTGTACAACGGTTTTGATCATCCTGAAACGGTTTTTAAAGGAGAAGCAAATAATTCTGTCGCTTCAGGATGGGCTCCTGTCGGGTCTCATCACATAAAGGCGAAACTATCTCCCGGAGAAGCTAAAACTTTTGTTTTTGTGCTTGGATATTGTGAAAATCCGCAGGATCAAAAATGGGAAAGGCAAAATGTCATTAATAAAAAACCCGCGAATATTTTAATGGACAAATACGGATCGCCTGAAGCTGCGAATAAAGCTCTTGCAGCTCTTAACAAGTATTGGGAAGATCTGCTCAAACGTTTTACAGTCGAGGCTGATGATAAAAAAATGGCGCGTATGGCAGGCGTTTGGAATCAGTATCAATGCATGGTGACTTTTAACATGTCAAGAAGCGCGTCTTATTTTGAGTCCGGTATCGGGCGCGGTATGGGTTTCCGCGATTCTAATCAGGACCTTTTGGGTTTTGTTCATCTTGTCCCCGAACGTGCCCGCTCCCGCATCCTCGACATTGCGGCAACGCAGTTTCCCGACGGCAGCGCGTATCATCAATATCAGCCGCTTACAAAACGCGGAAACAATGAAATTGGCTCCGGTTTTAACGATGATCCGTTGTGGCTCATCTGCGGCGTTGCGGCGTACATAAAGGAAACAGGCGATTACGGTATTCTGGATGAAAAGGTTCCTTTCGATAACGATGATAAATTAGCCGATACGCTTTTTGTTCATTTAAAACGATCCTTCGATTTCACCGTAAAAAACAAGGGTCCGCACGGGCTTCCGCTGATTGGACGCGCTGACTGGAATGACTGTTTAAACCTTAACTGTTTTTCTTCCACTCCCGGAGAATCGTTCCAGACGACGGCAAATTACGAGAGCGGAGTAGCGGAGTCAGTTCTGATCGCTGCGATTTTCGCGTTTACCGGTCCCGATTATGTTGAAATTTGCAGGCGTACAAACCGCAACGACGAAGCTGAATACGCCGAAAAACAAATTTCGATAATAACTGAAGCTGTTAATCAGCATGGATGGGACGGCGATTGGTTTGTCCGCGCGTATGACGCGTACGGTAAAAAAATCGGCAGCCGCGAATGTGAAGACGGAAAAATATTTATTGAATCAAACGGATTCGCTGTAATGGCTGGCATCGGTATTGAAGACGGCCGCGCGGCGAAAGCGCTGGATTCTGTTAAAGAGCATTTGGATACAAAATACGGAATTGTTCTGCTTCAACCGGCATATAAAGATTACCATCTTGAGTTAGGTGAAGTTTCTTCCTATCCGCCCGGATACAAAGAGAACGCCGGTATTTTCTGCCATAACAATCCGTGGGTAACAATCGCGGAGACGCGCCTTGGAAGGGGAAATCGCGCATTTGAAACTTATACGAAAATATGCCCCGCTTACCGTGAAGATGACAGCGATCTTCGCCGCATGGAGCCGTATGTGTACGCGCAAATGGTCGCCGGTAAAGACGCACCCCGTCACGGTGAAGCCAAAAATTCTTGGCTTACCGGAACCGCGGCATGGACATTCGTAAGCATTTCGCAATATATTCTTGGAGTGCGTCCCGTGTTTGACGGTCTTCTTGTTGATCCTTGTATTCCTTCAAACATGAAAGGTTTTACCGTTACCCGGCATTTCCGGGGCGCGGATTACCGTATTACTGTTGACAATTCCGCCGGCGTTGAAAAGGGGATTAAATCCGTCACTGTAGACGGAATAGCTCATGCAGGAAACGTATTGCCTGTGTTTGGCGACGGTAAAACACATGATGTTGTCGTAATTATGAACGCTTAACAGGAACGCTATTTTTTCTTAATATACCATATTGTTTTTTCAGGGTCGTATTTTGTTTCGATATAGCCGCGTTTTTCCGCGTCGAGCGCGAGGTTTCTGAATTTTTTATAACCGAATATTTTATAATCAATCCTTTCCGCGACCTGAGAAGATAATTCAAAACCGGCGGGTTCTTTGATTGCCTGTATTAATAATTTGAAAACTTCAGGAATTGTTTCTTCCATGTCGTTGATTACAAAACAACCGTTTTCGAATGTTATATTTGTCGATGTTTTTGCTTCCTGTACAAAACTGAGCCATGAATTATATCCTAATTTTTTTTCGTCAAATTCGTTGTTTAATAATTTCATTTTTATTTTTACATAGGAAGACAGCGGTTTTTTCTTTTCTTTAATAATAATTCCAACCGCTTCTTTAAATAATTCAAATGACATTTCTTTTGTCAGCGTGTTATTTATTTGCTGTACATCGCTTTCCTGATTATCTTCGGGGTTGATTATTTCCCTGTAATCAAAATATTTATCCGCCATTTTTAACAGGTCTTCGGAGGCGTTGTTGTTTACATCGCAGATGACCCATGTTTCTTTCCCCCATTTTTTTTGGGTGGAAAGCAGAGGTCTGAAATCGCCGTCTCCTGAAATTAACACAAATCTTTCTATGTGTGGATATTGAAAGATAATTTCAACTCCATGAGCTACAAGCGACATATCGGCGCTGTTTTTAATGCTTTTTGGAATATGTTTTAACTCAAAATTATTAATAAATAACTCGTGCGCTATGTTTTTGATTGAATCCTTGTTCCAGTTTCCGAAAGCCATAGCATAGGAAATCCTGTTGTTTTCAGCGACTTTTTCGATTACAGATTGTATATAATTAGTATTAGCCGGCGGCGTAACATTCTCTATATCCCATAAAATTCCAACGTGCATTTGCAGCCTCTTCCTGTCATTTTAACATACAAGCGCTTTGATGCGCAATCATGGAAACATTCGTTGAATTACAAGTCTAAATATACTGGACGTTTTCTTTTTATTTGTTTAAAATTATTAAATCGGAGTTAATTATGAAATTTAGCGTATTATCCACAATAAGCGGTATTGCAGTTGTTGTATTTGGTTTATTTATTATTTTTGGGCCGAAATTCTTTCTTAATATCTGCCCAACCGGCGCAGATGCCAGCGGCTGCGGAAGCGGAGGCTGCGGAGGAGATGTAAGCGAAATCGTGATGATTGAAGATGTTGACGCAGATGGCTGCGGCGACGGAGGGTGCGGCACAGAAGCTGTTATGGATTTGCCGAGATGCCATTATTCCGCGCAGGCGCTTATCGGTATCGGTATTTTAATTACCGCTCTTGGTCTTTGCATGATTGTCTTTGAAAATATGTTAATTCAATTTGGTTTAAGTATCGGCGTGTTTTTCGCTTCTATCATAGCTTTGCTTATTCCGAACGGGCTTGTAGGAATGTGTTTTTCTGAAGACGCTGTATGCCGCGTTATAGCGCTCCCTGTTATTACAACCCTGAGTATTATTTTATTAGCGGCTTCGGCGGCATACACGACGTTTTTATATTTTAAGAAACCTGAATAGAATTATCCGCGCGGATCAAATTCTAATTCTTTGGAGCGAGAGTCTCGTGCGTATTGGCGAGCTGTTTTATGATGGGCAGTTTTTGCGGACACTTTTTTTCACATTCGCCGCATGCAACGCACTTTGACGCGTCCGCGCTTTTTATCCAGCTCCAGCCTTTCATCATCTCGTAGTATGCCGCTTTTGCGTGTTCTTTTAAATCGTAAACCCGGTAACGGTTCATGATTTCGAAAATGTACGCAATGTCGATTCCCTGAGGGCACGGCTTACAGTAGTTACAGCCGGTGCAGTACAATTTTGCAAGATTTTTATTTTCTTCCATCATCGCTTTGACATGCGCCAGTTCTTCTTCTGTTAGATGATCTTTACGCGAAGCGATTGCGAAATTTTCTTTTAGCATATTTAAATCGCTCATGCCGGAGAGAGCCATATCCACATTCGGGTTTGCAAGAACAAAGCGCAGAGCCATTTCCGCAGTGCTTACAGGATTGCGCGATGCCGAAGCGTCACCGCCGGTTTTATTTTTCAAAAGCCCCTGAATCTGTTCGCTTGGCGCACCTAGCCGTCCGCCGCCGACAGGTCCCATTATAATGACGCCTAATCCTTTTGATTTTGCGTAAGCGATATTTTCTTCGTTGGAGCGATCGATCATATTGTACTGAACAAGCGTCGATTCAAAAATTCCTGAATCGATTATAGGTTTGTAATTTTCAGCCGCGTCGTGATATGAAAAAGAAATGTGTTTGATAAGCCCCTGTTCTTTCGCCTTGTATGCGGCTTGGATAGGACCGTAGCTTTCTTTTTGCCAGCCCTCAAAACTTTTTAAAGAGATTCCCCAAAAGTGATAGAAGTCGATATAATCGGTGTCTAGTTTTTTCAAAGATTTTTCCAGCCGTTCCATCCAATGATCGCCTGAATTATCCTCGATTGGATTTTTTGTAGAAAGGTAAACCTTGTCACGGTAACCTTTCAGCGCTTTGCCGACAGCGTTTTCACTGAGCGTCTCGCAATACAAAGGCGCGGTATCAACATAATTTACGCCCATATCAAATGCCTGCTGCATGAGCGGGACGGCAAGTTCTTCATTTACGATTTTCTTTCCGTCAGCTTCTTTCATGGGCAAACGCATAGCGCCGAAACCAAGAGCTGATAATTTTATTCCGGTTCTGCCGAAGTCATTATAGATCATATTATTCTCCTAAAAAATCAAACCCATCGAGCCATGTTTTTACAGATGAGCGCGAAGCGTTAGTGGTAAAACGGAAACCGGGAAGCCAGACTGTACCGGCGGAACATATTTTGTGAAGGTTGGTTGCGCTGGAACCGATACCGCTTGAGCCTGACGTGCAGAACGGCGCAATAGTTTTACCGGAAAAATCATAGCTCTCCATAAAAGTATAAATGATTTTCGGCGCTTGTCCCCACCAAATGGGGTAACCCAAAAATATAATGTCGTAGTTTTCCATGTTTTGAACACTTCCTGATACAGGAGGGCGAGAGGAAGGATCTGCGTTCTCTAAACTTGCCCGGCTCGATTTATCTCTCCAATTAAGATCATTTGATGTATAAAGCGTTTCCGGTTTTATTTCGTAGAGGTCTGCAATTATTGTTTGTGTATTTAATGTATCCGCTATTTGCGCTGCCACAGCGCCGGTATTTCCTGTACATGAGAAATATGCTACCAATATTTTAGGCGTATCCGTAGAATTTGTCATATTTAGTTCCTCCTTTGCAGTAGTAGGCGCGGATTTTTTTGTTTCCGTTCTGGAAGAGTTGCAGGCTGACGAAAACAATAAAATTATAATAAGTATAGAAATGATCTTTTTCATTGCAATAACTCTCCTACATCTCCAGTGCAATCTCATTCTCTGCCTTCAGCGCTGAGGCGGGAATGTAATTGCCTTGCATGGTTTCTCCGTTAACTGTCAGTTTTTGGCAGCCGGTTTCGCGGCTGTTTGGATTGTTTACCTTTATGTTTAATTTTTTGCCGCGGAAGATTTTTTCCATTGTGAAGGATTTCCAGTCAGCGGGAATTGCAGGCGACAGGCGCAAGCCGTCAATGTCAGGGCGTAATCCCAATATGCCTTCTACACATCCGACCATTACCGTGCTTGCGGTACCTGTCAGCCAATGGACATGGCTTCTGCCTTCGAAGGGGCTGTCTGTACTTTCTGTGAATTGCGAATACACATAAGGTTCTTGCAGGCGGATATCCGCGATGTCGTTTTGCGCCGAAGGACAGCTTTCCAGATAATATTCAAGCGCACGGCTTCCGCGTCCAAGCAGAGCTTCCGCAAGGATTAACCAGCCTTGCGATTGTAAAAAGATTCCGCCGTTTTCTTTCGTAGACGGATTAAATAAAAGCGCAAGCGCTCCTTCGAATGCGTGTCTGCGGTATGAGGGAGCCATGAGGCGCGCGCCGTATTTTGTGTTTAGTTCTTTATATACTAAATCCATCACCGCTTTACCGCGCGATTCGTCAACGAAACCTGAAATTACAGCCCAGCTCTGCGGATTTAACCACATGCTTGCTTCCGGGTCTGAAGGTTTCCCGACTACAACATCGTTTTCTGTGATGCCGCGCACAAACCGGTCTTTATCCCAGCACTTGTCCTCTATTATTTTTTCAAAACGTGTTTTTAATTCTGTCATTTTTGCTTCTGTTGCAGTATCTTTTTTAAATTTCGCGAAGCGGATCATTATTTCGAACGCATAGTACAATTGCATGGCGACGAAAACAGAAACGCCGTTTGCGCCTAACCTGAGGCAGTCATTCCAATCGGCATGCAAGCCCGCCGGCAAGCCGTGGATACCCAGATGGTTTAACGAAAAGTCGATTGCTTTTAACAGATGATTAAAAAGCGTATCTTTGCCGTTGTCGGCGTACGGGATAACTTCGTCCAGAAGCGCTGTATTGCCTGTTTCGGCGATGTATTTCCAGACAGTGGGAAAGAGCCACAGAGCGTCGTCCGCGCGGTAAGACGGATGTCCTGTCGAGTTGCGGTATGATTGATCTTCGGGTTTATCTTCACTGCCGGGGTTGTGGCTGTATTTCACAAGCGGAAGCGCGCCGCCGTGGTTCACCTGCGCGGAGATCATGAATTTTATTTTTTCAAGAGCCATGCCGGGATCAAGGTGGATGATACCCTGAATATCCTGAACGGTGTCACGATAACCGTAGCCATTGCGCTGTCCGCAGTAGATAAGCGAGGCGGCGCGCGACCATACAAATGTAATAAAACACTGATACGCGTTCCATGTATTGATCATATTGTTAAAATTTTCGTTCGGGGTTGATATTTTAAAGTTGTCAAGTTTTTTATGCCAATATGTTTTAAGTTCCGCGATTTCACGATCAGGTACAGCGGCATCCTCATAACGTGAAATTAATTCATTCGCCTGCGTTTCGCGTTTTTGTCCAAGCAGAAAAACAAGTTCTGCGGCTTTACCGGGAGCAAGATCAAGAGTTGTATGCAGAGCGCCGCAGGGGTTCATGTTGTAATTTAATGTGCCGTCCAGTTTGCCGTTTTCTACGGAAATTGGATTTCCGTAATCGCGGTAGTTACCGAGGAACTTTACGCGGTCTCCGCAGTAACTGGTTACTTTAGCGCCTGCCATGCCGAAGAATCGCGTTTCTACGCGGCTTTCGTTGACGGCGTTAAGACAATTTTCGTTTATCGTCTGCAGGATGAATTTTTCCTTAAAATATGTGCGCGTAATAAACTGTGTGTATTGAAGATTAACCTGATCCTGTTCGTAAAAGCTTTCGCATGTAAATTCGGCATAACCGAATACAGAAATTTTTCGAGCCTTCGATCCGTTGTTGACAACTTTTAAACGCCAAACCTCGTAATCGGCATTGTGCGGCACATAGTAATCAACCTGAGAATTGATATCTTTATAGTCTGCTTCAATTTGTGTGTAACCTGTACCGTGACGGCAGATCGATTTATACTGAGCAAGAGGTTTTCCGACAGGCTGCCATGACGCAGACCAGTAATCGCTGTCTTCATCATCGCGCAGGTAGATGTAGCGTCCCGGGCGATCCTGTTCGTTAAAACGGTAACGGATCAGTCTTCCTGCCGCGCCGCTTTTTACAAAGCTGTAGCCGCCGGCATTGTTGGAAATAATCGCTCCGTAAGCCGGGGAGCCGAGGTAATTCGCCCATGGAGCGGGCGTATCGGGTTTATCGATTACATATTCTCTTTTGACAGAATCAAAACTACCATATTTCATAACATTTTCTCCATATTGATTTTGATAGCAACTTTATTTTATCATGAAAATCATGGATTTAGAACAGGAAGAAGCTCTTTATGAATTTCTGGAGAACGCGACAGAGCCGTTTACGCTTGACGATATTACCATTTATGTGCAGGCATCAGGGCAAAAACCTGATAAAAGACTTGTAGTAGAAATCGGCGCTTATTTGGACATTAGAAAAATCGCTTTTAAACAGGATAATAAATTTTGGGTTTCCCGTAGAACCTGCTTTGAATCCGCTATTTTTACAATAACTCCTTCCCGGCTTGAATTACTAAACGGTATTTTAATTCCCGGGCACCGTTGCGTTCCGTTCGCGAATCCTCTGACTTTACCCAACCGTTATAAATTTTTCTGGAAGGGAGAAGCGGTTCCTGTGACAACCACGGAAGCCGCGCCTGAAGAATTGTATCCCTATTACTGCGTTTACGGCGAAGAATTTGCGCCTCAATATATCGCAAGGGATAATCCCGAAAACGAAGAGGCGTTTAACGCCGACCCTTACGAAGATCCGCCTGAAGTATCGATACATACGCTGGATATGCGCGTGATTTACCGCGAAAGTTCATTTGTTCCGGGGGATCGGTTTGTAGTTCGCACTCTTGATTGGAAGGATTGCCGTTTTGAAATTGAAAAGGTAAGCAAGGATGACTGGAAGCGCGAAGATTTGGATCAGTGGCTTGATGTTGCCGACGGCGGTTTTGAAGACAGTTTCGCGCTGCTTGGACCCGGCGCAAGCACGGAAGAGCAGATAGCGTTCGCGTTTTGGTTCGGCGGCAAGCGGATGAGGCAGGAGCCGTCTTACTCGCTTGAAGAATTTCTTTATGAAAAAACAAACCACGTAGATATTGTACCTTACGGTATCGAAACCCGTTTTTGGTTTGCCGGAAAAGATATTCCTGACAGCAAGAACCTTCAGAATTATACTGTTCCGCCTGACAGAACATTTATTGAAGATTTATTATATCAAAAAAATATTCCAATTTCCGAATTTGTAATTTTATCTTATATCAGAGACGCGTTTTTTAGAAATGAAAAAGATATCGATCTTGTGATCAACCGAATTGTTCCGCCTGTTATTCATCTTGACGAAGACGAATGGGATTTACTTGCGGATTATATTACAGACAGCATGGAAGATTTTTACAAAGGTTACTCGCTTTTTTTGGATCAGGGCGCAGGTCCTGTCCGTCAGCGTGTAGCTGAGTTGCATACGGCAGTTATAGAACTTTCCGCAAAACTTCAAAAGGGCGAAATTGAAACCGCGTGGCTGCCGCGCCATACATTCATTGTGCTTTCGCAGATACAGGGACACGCGGCAGCTTTGATGGAAGATCTTGCATTTGACGAATCTCCAGCGGAATCGGAAGTTGCCGCGATGGATAATTCTTTGGATAGCATGATAGATACTTTTTCCGATATTAAAGAGCTTATAAATTCAGCGATGGACAATTTTAGAAGGAGCAACTTGACTGTTATTCACGGAGGCAGTAACTCAGGATTAATGTGGAAGATGATTCAAATCAGTATTTCAGGAATTGACGCGTGGAGGCGCGCGATCATCCCGTTTGATTTATCGATGGAAGAACTTCACGCGCTTATTCAAACCGGGATGAGCTGGGAAGGCAATTTGCGATTTCGTTTTTACTGCGATACTCCTGACGGCGGCAAAGAATATCTGCACGATAAAATTAAGTTATGCGAAATTGATTTTCACGGTAAAAAAGAACTTGTGTATGAATACGGTCCTAAATGGAATGTAAAGATAATTATCATGTCTTCGTATCAGCCTTCTAAAAATGAATCTATTCGTTTTGTTACAGGCGACGGTCTCGCGCCGCCTGAGCAGGTTGACGGTCCTCGTCATTTCAGGCGGCTTCTGGGTTCTTTGGAAGCCGGCAGCAGTATCGAAAAACAATCCGCGCAGAGAGAGCTTGGCTGTGATTTTTTAACGATTAATTTTGATCTTGAGAAACTGAACCGGAATCTCCGCGCGGTTTTCCCAAATAAATAAAAGCGCTGAAAAGCGCCGTAAGCGGCATCGCGAACAGGATGCCGAAACTTCCCGCAAGAGCCTGTAAAATTTCCACAGCAATCATCTCGCTGTTGAATAAACCGAACAAAGAACCGGAATAAATGCTTAACAGTATTACAACTGTCAGCGAACAGCCGATATAAGCAAGGATTAGCGTATCCGCCATTGTTCCCATAATGTCGCGTCCGATTGTAATACCGGATTTTAACAGTTCTTTGAATTTTATATTTTCCGCTTTTTCTTTTATTTCCCATAACGAAGACGATATTGATATTGAGACATCCATAACAGCACCCATAGCGCCTATTATAATTCCGGCAAAAATTATCGCTTTTAAATCAAGCTGAATGTCGCCGGGGAGATTTACCAGATAGCGCGAATGTTCGTCTGTAATTCCTGTAAAGAATAATAATTTGTCCATAACTAACGCGATAATTCCTGCGACCATAACGCCGGCTACACAGCCTAAAATTGACGCTAATGATTTTTTATTATACCCGATTACAATTAGCGGCACCATTATTATTGTAAACACGCAGACGAGTATTGACATTATATAAATATTTTTTCCTGAAAGAATCGCCGGAATAAATACCGCGAAGATTGCCGAACATGTAAATGTAAGCGATACAATAGTATTAAAACCCTTCTTCCCGCCGAAAAGTAAAACGCAAAAAATAAAAATTATTCCAAGTCCGAGCAGTTTGTTCGTGCGTAAATATCCGCCGAAAAACCATCCTATTTCGTTATGGAATAAAATAACCTTGTTTCCTTTTTCGATTTCTTTTGATCTGTCAATCAATAACGGGCTGAAAGTTTGTTCCGCCGTTATTGTCTGACCTTTACGCATACCGTCCAGTACCTTTGCTTCAAAAATTATTTTTCTGCCGCCAGTCATCGGAACAGTTTCGTATTCTTCATCAAAATCATCGAGAAAATCATAATTAGCTTCAATTTTTTCGATAACCCTTTCTACTTTCGCCTTTGCCACTTCGTTAGGAGTATTTTGAAAATTGATCATACCCGGTGTCATTGTGTTGTGCCCGATAATAAGAAGTGCGACGGCGGCTGCAATTGTTATTAAGTATGGGATTGAAATTCTAATCATGGTGTAAATATCTCATGATTCAAAATTTTAAACAAGTAACAATCCAATCCTATAAATTACAAAAGCAGCCATCCACGCGATGCCTGTTTGATATAGTATGACAAAAACGGTGCCTTTTATACTGCCAAGTTCCCGTTTTACAGTCGCGATAGCGGCCGCGCACGGCGTGTACAATAATGTAAATACCAAAAAGCAAAATGCGCTTAGCGGAGTAAAAAACGTTTGCAGAGTCACTCCAAGTTCTGCTATGCTCGCGCCTGTAAGAACCGCCAGCGTACTGATGACAGCTTCTTTTGCAGTAAAACCAGTGATAAGCGCTGTTGAAATGCGCCAGTCTGAGAAGCCGAGAGGATAAAATATTCCGCTGATCAATTTTCCGATTAAGGCAAGCATGCTTTCTGTACCATCTGCGACATGGTTCAGACGGATGTTAAATGACTGCAGGAACCAAATTATTACTGTCGCGAAAAAGATAATTGTAAAAGCGCGTTGTATAAAATCTTTCGCCTTATCCCACATCAGCAGTAATACTGTTTTTACTGAGGGGAAACGGTAGTTGGGAAGTTCCATTACAAAAGGTACAGGCGCGCCTTTGAAAAGCGTTTTTCGCAAAATCAACCCTGATATTATTCCGAAAACGATTCCAAGCATATACAAGCTGATCATGACAAACGCCTGATGCTTTGGAAAAAATGCCGCTGTAAACATCGCGTATATCGGAATCTTCGCGCTGCAGCTCATGAAGGGAGTAAGCAGAATTGTCAATTTTTTATCGCGTTCGCTTGCGAGGGTTCTTGCCGCCATTATCGCGGGAACCGTACAGCCGAATCCTATCAGCATTGGAACAAAACTACGGCCAGAAAGACCTAATTTGCGTAACGGTTTGTCCATAACATACGCGACACGCGCCATGTATCCTGTATCTTCCAGTAAAGATAAAAAGAAAAATAATACTACGATTAACGGCACAAACATTAAAACAGCGCCCACTCCGGTAAAAATGCCGTCGATAATCAACGAATGAACAACAGGATTTAAGCCGTATGCAGATAACGCTCTGTCCAAGCCGCTGCTCAGACTGTTTAACCCTATTTCCATAAGTTCGCTTAACCTGTTTCCGATAACGCCGAAGGTGAGCCAGAAAACAGTGAACATAATGCCGAGAAACGCCGGGAATGCCAGTATTTTATGCGTAAGTATGTGATCCAGACTTACACTGCGTCTGTATTCTTTGCTTTCTTTTGGTTTAACTACGCATTTTTTACAAATATCTTCGATAAATTGATAACGCATATCGGCTAACGCCGCTTCGCGGTCAGTGCTAAGTTCTGTTTCCATTTCTTTTACGGCGTGATCAATCATGTCGGTTTCGTTTTCGTCGAGGGAAAGGCTTTTTAAAATTAACTCGTCGCCTTCTACAAGTTTGGTCGCCGTGAATCGCGTAGGCAAACCTTGTCTAAGAGCGTGATCTTCAACAAGGTGCGCAATAGCGTGGATTGCGCGGTGTACAGCTCCGGAACAAAAGTCTATACGCTCCGGCTTTTTTCTTAGTCTTGCCGTTTCAACCGCTTGTTCAACAAGTTCGGCAAGCCCATGATTTTTTACCGCTGTTATAGGTACAACAGGAACGCCGAGAGCTTCTTTTAATTGGTTTATATCGATACTTCCGTTATTTGCCTGTACTTCGTCCATCATGTTTAAAGCAAGAACCATCGGTACTTGAAGTTCCAGTAACTGCAGAGTAAGGTAAAGATTACGTTCAATATTCGTTGCGTCAAGTATATTTATAATTCCGTCGGGTTTTTGTTTTATCAAAAAATCGCGGGTTATTATCTCTTCGCTTGTGTACGGAGAAAGTGAATAAATACCGGGAAGGTCAACAATCGTTATATCCTTGCGGCCGGGAATTTCTCCTGTTTTTTGTTCTATTGTAACGCCTGGGAAATTTCCTACACGCTGGTTTGAACCCGTAAGCTGATTAAAAAGGGTAGTCTTCCCGCAATTCTGGTTTCCTGCAATGGCAAAAATCATTGTATCTCCTTTATGGTGATTTTTTCGGCATCTTGCAGCCGCAAGGATAAAACATAGCCGCGCAAAAGAAGTTCGATAGGATCGCCCATGGGCGCCGCTTTTTTTACAGTTACAGTTGTACCGGGCGTTATACCCATGTCCAAAAGCCGCCGGCGCAGGACTTTCTCCCCGCCTACTGTTTCTACGATTCCGCTTTTACCTATTTGAAGGTCTTTTATAGTCATAACCTCTCCTGGTTAGTTATCTCTAACTTAAAGTTAGTCTATCCTAACTATTTTGTCAAGTGTTTTTGAAAAAATTCTTATATTTTTTTTAGTTGATTATCGCGCCGTTTCGTACTACCATACTAGTATGCATGAATCGGCAGAAAATTATCTTGAGGCGATTCTGACCTTAAGTCTTAAAGGCGAAAAAGTTCGCTCGATTGACATTGCAAATGAACTGGAATTCAGTAAGCCGAGTGTAAGTATCGCCATGAAAAACCTCCGCGAAAAGGGGTATGTTTTAACTGACGATGAAGGCTGTATAACGCTTACCGCGAAAGGACGAAAAATTGCCGATTCGATGTATGAAAGACATGTCGCTATTTCCGATTGGCTTGTTTTTCTTGGCGTTGACAAAAAAACTGCCGTGCAGGATGCCTGTAAAATGGAACATGCCATGAGCGAAAAGAGCTTTCTCGCGATTAAAAAACATATAGAAAGCCAGACTAAAAAATAATATAAGCATATTATGGAGATAAATTGATATAATGACTAAAATGCCGGTTTTAAAAGAAGGGTTTCCGTTTATTTTTCCGTCTCTTGCCGCAGGTATCGCTTTGCTCATTGCCCCTGTGTTTGTTGTACAAACTCCCGCGGTTCTTGTCTGCATCATCCTTGGTTCTTTATCGATTATATTTTCGTTCTTTTGCGTTTTCTTTTTCAGGGATCCAAAAATATCGATAACACAGGGTGATGGAATAATTCTTTCTCCGTGTAACGGGACTGTAATGGAAATAACTGAAGAAGGCGATGAAAAAATAATCCGCGTATTTCTATCGATTTTCAGCGTCCATCTGCAGCGTTCGCCTGTTGACGGGGTAATAACCGGTGTCACGCATAAAAACGGAAAATATTACGCGGCGTGGAATCCCCGGGCGCAGTCAGAAAACGAGCAGAATATTATTACCATACAAAGCGACAATTTAAAAACATCCGGTTTATATGTTGTTAGGCAGATAGCAGGGCTTGTCGCAAGGCGCTGCGTGTCATGGGTAAAACAGGGAGATGTTGTTAAAGCCGGCGATAAGATTGGAATGATCAAATTTAGTTCGCAGGTAGATTTACATTTACCTCTAAAAACGGAAATAATAATTAAAGAAGGAGAAAAAACCAGAGCAGGCATTACGATTATGGCTGTTATATAGAGGCTAAATATGAAAGTTAATAAATTTCGTTTTAAGAAACTACAGCAGAAAAAATACCGCGAAAATAGAGTTGGAATTAGAGTTCCAATTAAAAAGGAAGAATTAAAAAAAGGAATTTATATTGTTCCCGCTTTGTTTACTTGCGGAAATATGTGTTTGGGATTTCTCTCCATTCTGTCTTCTATCGACGGACATTTTATAACTGCCGCATGGTTTTTAATCGGCGCGCTTGCTTGTGATATTGTTGACGGCAGAATCGCGCGAATGACTAAATCGACAAGCATGTTTGGGATGGAACTGGATTCGTTAAGCGATCTTGTTTCATTTGGAATCGCACCGGCTGTGATGATGCATATGCTTGTATTAAACACAATGGGAAATATTGGAATAGCCATCGCCGTTCTTTATGTTTTATGCTGCGCCCTTCGCCTTGCTCGTTTTAATGTGCTTAGTCACAGCAGCGAATTGGAAAAACATTTTGTCGGGCTTCCGACTCCCGCTTCCGCAGGAGTTTTAATTTCTTTTGTTTTAAGTTATCAGTTGCTGGGGCCGGAAGAATACACCCTCAATGCCAATACAATTCCCGTTTTAATGGAAATTTTACCGAAATTTTTTAGAGCGATGCCCATTGTAATTGTTGTTCTTTCGTTCCTGATGGTTTCCAATATTCCGTATATGTCTTTCAAAAAAATTAAAATGTCAAAAATTAAAACTATAGAACTTTTCGCAATTATTATAGTCCTAATCATTCTTATTGTTATATTTCCGCAAAACACGTTTTTTATTATTTTTTCGATGTACGCCGCATCCGGCATTTTATTTTACGTCCCGCGTCTTATTATAAACAAACGTAATAAAATGAAAGAAGAGACAGAGGATGACAATGCTGACTCTGAGGAAACATGAGCGAAAAGTGTTTTAAACGCTTGACTCATAATTAAATGTAATATTAAATTTTTGTTAAAACTAGGAATCGAACATGTAAAGAACCGGTCACCCTTCAACAATCATCTTAAACTCGCTTAACATATAAAGCGGTATATCATACAGGTTGCCGCTTCTGTTGAAATTTGCAAGCGAAGCGCGGATTTCGGTTTTTGGAGAGAACTTTTCGCGGTAAACAGACAGGCTCTTTGCTTTTAGGTTAATGGAAGATTTAACTTCTATGGGAATAATTTTACTGTCAGTTTGTATAACAAAATCAATTTCCGCTGTGGCGCTGTCGTTTGTCCAATATGCAAGCGTTATGTTACTAAAATGTTTCATTTCCTGACAAACATATTGTTCGGTTAGCGCTCCTTTAAATTCAGTAAACATGGCGTCGCCTTCCAGAATAGTTCTTGCATCCAATCCTGAAATTGCAGAAAGTAAGCCAACATCGCAGAAAAATAATTTAAAAGCGCCGGTATTCGCGTATCCTTTCAATGGGAGCGCAGGTTTGGAAACACGCGGCACTTTATGAACAAGTCCGCAGTTTTCGAGCCATGCAAGAGAGGTTTCAAATGTAGAAGACGTCGCGTTCTTCTGAACATCTTTATATATAAATTTTTTATTATCTTTAGAAAGCTGTACCGGGATAGAATCCCATATAAGGCGTGTTCTTTGAAGATCGTTTATAGGAATATGTTTAGAAAAATCCTGTTGGTAAGAATCTAATATATCATTCTGCATTTCTCTGGCTAAGTAGAAATTACGCTCTTTTGAAAATTCTAAAACTACTTCTGGCATTCCGCCTGTGAAAAAATACATTTTCAAATAATCGATTAACTTATCTTTAAATACTTTGATTAATTCCCAATCACAGCTTTTTACAAGGTCTTTTAATTTTTCTTCGCCGATCGCGGTTAAAAATTCAGAAAACGCCAGAGGATAAAGATTCATAAATTCAACTTTGCCGACCGGAAAAGATACGTCTTTATGCAAAAAAACACCAAGCAGGCTGCCTGCGGCAACAATATCATATTCCGGCGCGTTTTCGTTAAAGTATTTAAGCGCGGTTAACGCATTGGGACACTCCTGTATTTCATCAAAAATAATCAAGGTATTATACGGGTAGATCTTTTTTCCGCTTTCCAGTTCCAGACCTGTCAGAATCCTGCTTGTATCCATATCTGCGGAGAACAAATCCTGAAGCCTTGAGTTTTTCTCGAACAGGATATATGCCGTATTTTTGTAATGCAGCCGCCCAAATTCTTTCATGAGCCAGGTTTTACCAACCTGTCGAATTCCGTTGATTATAAGCGGTTTATGCCCTTTTTTTGTCTTCCATTCCATTAATTGGTCTAATCCCAGTCTTCTCATAATTCTATTATATAACTTTCATTGGCAAAAAACAAGAATTATCAATATTTTCGTTGGCAAAAACTATTAAAATATAAACATATTCATTGGCAAAAACAGGTATAATAGTAGTTTATTCGTTGGCAAAAACTATCAAAATACCTGTTATTTCGTTGGCAAAAACTATGTTTAAATTAACCAAATTCTAACAATTTCCTCACCTGCTTCTAACGCTGTATATTTACCCTTTATTCAGAGATTCAACAAAGGAGTAATAAAATGAAAATTAAATTAATCGCTGTAATAACGGCAATTATGGTTTTGGCAGGCGCTTGTTCAAAAGGTTCAACAGGTCAAGCCGGAACTGTGCAGCCGTATACAATTGAAGTTGGCGGATCAACTTCTGTAACACCGTTAATGGAAATGGTTGCTCATGAATATGCAAATATAAAACCCCACATTAAGGTAAATATAAACGGAACAGGTTCCGGCGACGGAATCACAAACGCGGGCGTTACATACCAGATTGGAATGTCCAGCCGCGATCTTACACCTGCAGAACAGGGCAGGGGGCTCAAAGCTGAGGTCGTCGCCATCGACGGTATTGCAGTTATCGTAAATAAAAATAATGAAATGTCGAGTCTTTCAATAGAACAGATTAGAGATATTTACACAGGAGCGATTACTGATTGGAGCCAGGTCGGCGGCGCGCGCGGAGCGATTGCCGTTATAAGCCGCGAAGAAGGTTCCGGCACCCGCGGCGCGTTTGAAGAACTTGTCGGTTTTCAGGGCAAGCTTCGCGCCGGAGCAAATGAATCAACAAGCACGGGCGCAATTAAAGCCGGTATTACGCAGAATCCCAACGCCATTGGTTATATCTCGCTCGGTTCGGTTGACGATACAGTTAAAGCCGTTTCTGTCGGCAGTGTTGCGGCAAGCGCGGCGAATGTTGTAAACGGCTCTTATAAAATCGCACGTCCTTTTATTGTTCTTACCGGAAATAATTTGCATGCGGAAAGCGCCGCGTTTATTCAATGGATGCTCGGCTCTGAAGGACAGGCTATTGTCCGAAAAAGCTGGATTCCTGTAAATTAATCCGGTAACTGCTGCCCATGAACCGTAAATTTTCTGATGTTTTTTTTAAACATCTGGTAAGTATTGTAGCCCTCTTTTCCGTACTGGCGCTGGGGGCTATTTTGCTTTTTGTTTTCGCTCAAGGTTCAGCGCCGTTTTTTACTTCCACCGCTTCGGGCATACGTTTGGTTGCTCAAAGAATAGATGAAATTACAGTTAACGGTGTTCTTTATAAAAATCATAACACTTTTATAGATATTCCAAAAAATACAGAAATTATTAATATAAGTTTTCCTGTTGGAGATGTTATTAATATTTTCGAAATTAAAATTGATACCAAAGAAAAAGATGCGGAAAAATGCCTCTCATTTACGCACAACAACGAAGTTGAAATTACATATCCAGAGGCTTATGTTTACACTGTTAGCTGGCCGTCGGCGATTGCCGCGCTGCAAAAACGGATACATGTTATTCTTCCAGAACCGCCTTACAATTTTGGAAAATTTTTGAGCGGTCTTGAATGGCGGCCAAGCAGAGATAAAGTATTCGGCATTTTCCCGATGATAGCCGGAACTCTCCTCGCAAGTCTCGGTGCCATTCTTTTGGGAGTTCCAATCGCGCTGTTATGCGCGCTTTTTATGGCGGAGTTTCTAAAACCCAAAGCCGCTTCCGGTATCCGGGCGGGAATTGAATTGCTTGCCGGAATTCCATCCGTAGTATACGGATTTTTCGGGCTTATGGTGATTGTCCCGTTTATTAGAACTGTTTTTAACATTCCATCGGGTAATACGCTTCTTTCCGCCATAATTGTTTTAGCGCTGATGATACTGCCGACTGTTATCACAATCGCGGAAACTTCCTTGCGCGCGGTTCCGCTCTCGGTGAGAGAAGCGAGTCTTTCGCTTGGAGCGAGCAGGATGCAGACTGCGTGGAAAGTAGTTCTGCCTCACGCAAATTCGGGGGTAATCGCCGGAGTGATTCTCGGTATTTCACGCGCTGTTGGAGAAACCATGGCGGTAATTCTTGTTGCGGGTAACTCTCCTCAGCTTACGATTAATCCTTTGGCGAGTGTTCGTACATTAACATCGACGATTGCCATGGAAATGGGTTATGCGTCCGGCAGGCACAGCGAGATGCTGTTTTCGATTGGGGTTACGCTGTTTTCGATTATTTTAATTTTGAATAGCGTGATTTTGTGGTATCGAAGAAGAATGTACGCCCAGGAATTATGATTGGGAAACAGGAACCGTAGATTAGCGAGGAATATTTTTTAAGTGTGCGGAGATGGCGAATTTTATGTTAAGTAAGAGGAAAATTTTAGATTCTTTTTTATATGGCGTTATGGCTGTTACGATGACAGGCATTATTGCCGCGCTGGCGTTCATTATTATTTATATTTTTAAATCGCAGGCAGGGTATTTGAATTGGTCATTTCTTACCAACGCGGAAACCGGTATTCTGCCGATGATTGTTACAACTCTTTATGTAGTTCTTGTTTCGATTGCTGTGTCGCTTCCTGTCGGACTTGCTACCGCTATTTTTTTAAATGAATATTCGGGTAACTCGTCGTTTATAAGGATTTTACGGCTTGCGATTGAAACGCTTGCCGGGATTCCGTCGATTATTTACGGACTTTTCGGGCTTCTTGTTTTCTGCCGTTTTTTAAATTTTGGACAATCTATTATAGCGGGTTCTCTTACTTTGAGCATAATGATACTGCCTGTAATTATTCGCACAACGGAAGAATCTTTAAAATCGATTCCCGATTCATTCCGCGAAGGTTCCCTCGCTCTTGGCGCGACAAAGTTTCAAACAACCATTCATGTTGTTTTACCGTCTGCGCTCCCGGGCATTTTAACGTCTGTCATTCTTGCAATCGGGCGCGTTGTAGGCGAGTCAGCGCCTGTTCTGCTGACTGTAGGTTTAACAAAAAATATGCCGCGAACCATTTTTGAATCAGGGAGAACGTTAACAATCCACCTTTACTATCTTACAAACGAAGCGGTGCGCCCGGAAGATTTTGGCATCGCTTTCGCCACGGCTTCCGTGTTAGTAATTTTAGTTGTAGTCATCAACACCGCGACTAAAATCCTGACAGCTAACTTCAGAAAAAAACTTGGAGACGCATAATGGATAATAATAAAATTGATGTAAAAAATCTCGATCTCTTTTACGGCGATTTTCAAGCGTTAAAAAATATTAACTTTGCCATTAACAGAGGCGATGTCGCGGCGCTTATCGGACCGTCGGGATGCGGGAAATCAACGTTTATCAGGATATTGAACCGCATGAACGATCTTATTCCGTCATGCCGCATAACAGGAGAGGTTTTGCTTGACGGCGAGAATATTTACGGCTCGATGGATGTTACGGAACTCCGCAGCCGCGTGGGTATGGTGTTTCAAAAACCGAATCCGTTTAACATGACGGTATTTGACAATGTCGCTTACGGACAACGTATGCAGGGCATTAAGGATAAGCGCGTTCTTGCTGACATTGTGGAAATATCATTAAAAAAAGCGGCGCTTTGGAATGAGGTAAAGGACAGACTGAAAAAACCGGCGCAGGCGCTTTCAGGCGGACAGCAGCAGCGTCTTTGCATTGCAAGAAGTATCGCAATGAAGCCTGAAATAATTTTAATGGACGAGCCGACAAGCGCTCTTGATCCAATCGCGACAGGGCGTATCGAGGAATTAATCGGAGAGTTAAAAAAAGAATTCAGCATAATTCTTGTGACTCATGCCATGCATCAGGCGTCGCGTGTCAGTAACAGGACAGCGTTCTTCCTGCTTGGCGAGATAATAGAGTATAATAATACAAGGGAAGTTTTTACAAAGCCTCGCGACAAGAGGACAGAAGATTATATTTCCGGAAGATTTGGTTAAGGATGGGGGGAGCATGAATACACGAAACTTTTTTTCTGAAGAATTGAGCAGGATGCGTCAGGATATTTTAGCGATGGCGACCAGGGTAGAAGAAAACCTGGGCAAGGCGCTTACCGCGTTAAAAACACGCGACCCGGAACTTGCGCGGGAAGTGCGCACCGATGACGCTGATGTAGATGCTCTCCAAATAAGAATCGAAGATGACGCGGCGATGATAATCGCCACACAACAGCCCGTCGCGCGCGATCTTCGCGAGATTGTAACAATCTTTAAACTTACAAGCAATATCGAAAGGATTGGCGATCATGCGGTACATTTGGCGCGCGCCGCGAGAAAACTTTCAAAGGGGAAAGATTCTCCTTTCAGCGCGCAGGAACATTTGGAGAAAATGGCAGTAACAGGGCAGGTGATGATACGCACCGCGATTTCCGCCTTTATGGCGCAGGATTCGCAGGCGGCGCGGGAAGCCGCGGCAATGGACCGTCAGATTGACGATGAACACAAGGCGTTAACAGAGAATATTTTAAAAGTGATGAAAAAAAATCCCGATCTTGTAAAAAGCGCTCTTCAAATACTGCATACGTCGAACCAGCTTGAACGTCTTGGCGATCATATCACTAATATTTGTGAAGCTGTTATATACATGATTGAAGGCGTACACGAGGAATTGAATGAGTAAAGCGGTTATATTGATTATCGAAGATGATCCCGATATTCAAGAATTGCTTTCTCTTTCATTATCGAAAGAAGGCTGGAACCTCCTTCAGGCACAGACAGGTGAAGAAGGACTTAAAATATTAAATTCTAAAAAAGTTAATTGCATTTTGCTTGATATAATGCTTCCCGAGATGGACGGTTTAAAAGTTCTTAAAAAATTAAAAGAAATTGATCAATGTAAAAATATTCCCGTGATAATGACAACCGCAAAAGGCGAAGAGTCCGATATTATTACGGGGCTTGAACTTGGCGCGGATGATTATGTTGTAAAACCGTACAGTCCCAAAGTTTTGGTGGCGAGAATCCGGGTTGCGTTACGCCGTCAGGAAGATAATATAGATGCTTCAGTTACCGCGTGGCGGCAAGGCGAAATAAAACTGGACGCCGCCCGCCATGCCGCCTTTTGCGGCGAAACCCGGCTTGATCTTTTTGCAACGGAGTTTGCTCTTTTAAAACATTTTCTCTCCAATCCCGAAATTGTATTTTCACGTAACCAGATAATCGCCGCGATCCACGGACATGATTATCCTGTAACAGATCGTTCTGTCGATGTTCAAATTCTTGGTTTACGAAAAAAACTCGGCAAAGCCGGAGACATGATCGAAACAATCCGGGGTGTTGGTTACCGCTTCAGAATTTCTAATGAATAAAGGGGCTGCATAATGACAATATTTAAAAATAGCCTGCTGACACTGGGCTTGGCTGTCCTGGCTTTCTCGGCAGTGTTTGTAATATCGGTTATGATATTTATGGATTCGCTTTATTACGAAATAAACATGACAAGTCTTGGAAACACTGCAAGATCGTTGATGACTGTAATAGGCGATGAAATAGACGATGTGTTTTTATCGCATGACGGCGATCATTCCGTACAGATTTCTTTTCCTGTAGATATTGACGAGGCTCACCGCCTTACTTTAATTAATACTTCCGGTTATGTTTTATGGGATTCTCATGTAACGGAAGGACTTGTAAATCACATCGATCGTAAAGAGGTATCTGCCGCGCTTGAAGGAAGAGAGGCAGGTTCAAGGCGGGATTCAATCAGCACGGGGATGAGACGTATTTATCACGCGCTTCCTGTTTTTGACGACGAGCATAATGTTATCGGCGTTTTCAGACTTTCGTTTTCTATTCCCGGATTTGGAATGCGTGTTTCTTCCATTATTGTTCCATTTATTATTTTTATATCTCTTTTTATCGCTGTCGCTTTTTGGGCAGTCATCATGTACTCGCGATCCCTGTCCGCATCTCTTGAAAGACTTGTTAGCATTGCCAAGGTTGGAGTGCGTTTCTCTGCGAGAGCTGCGCCGCTTATATCGGGAACTGAGGCTGAGGAGCCTGTCGCGCCTGAATTTTTAAGCCTTGAAAGAGCAATGCGCGCAATGACAGAAGAGCTTAACATCCGTTTTGAAAACGCAAAGTCAGAAGGCAGCCGCCTTGAAGCGATTCTTAACGGAATGTCGGAAGCGGTTTTCGCGATGGACAGCTCGTTAAAACTCCATCTTGTAAATCCTAAAGCCAGAGAACTTTTTAATCTTGGAGACTGTGATATAAAAACCGCTTCCGCCGGAAACGCGATGACTTTGCTTGAGGCGACTCGTTCTACAGAGCTGATGGAAATCGCGAAAAAAGCGATCAACTCAGGCGAGCCGTTTGAAACGGAATTAACATTTCATAAGGGTATGTCTGCTCTCGCGGAGAAACGCGCTGTTGCCGGGCAGGTGTTATTGGTTCACGCTTCTCCGCTTGCGCCGGGCGGCGCGGTTCTTGTACTGCAGGATATTTCACGTCTTGTCAAACTTGAAAGGGTACGCAAGGATTTTGTCGCGAATGTGTCGCATGAACTTCGCACTCCTATTCAGGTTATAAAAGGTTTTTCGGAAACGCTTTTAGATTCTGTTTCTGATAGCAAGGGTAAGTCAGCTAAATACGCTCATTTTATCGATATAATTTACAAGAATGCCGGCATCATGGAAAATCTGACAAACGATCTTTTAATTCTTGCAAGTCTGGAAAACGATGACAGTAAAACATTTGATATGGAAGAACAGTTTGTTGCGCCGCTTATAGACGAAGCTGTTTCTTCTGTTGAGCATCAGGCGAAAAAAAAACAAATCGACATTATTCCAAGCTGTCAGGATAATATTAAAGCAAAACTGCACGGTTCATTTATTATTCAGGCATTGATCAATTTAATAGATAACGGCATTAAATACTCGCCTGTTAAATCAAAACTTTGGGTTAGCACGGTCTTAACAAATGATATGCTTATTTTTGAAGTGCGCGACAAGGGGATAGGAATTCCGTCTGAACATCTTGAACGAATATTCGAAAGATTTTACCGCGTGGACAAGGCGAGGAGCAGAGAAGCAGGCGGCACCGGTCTCGGACTGAGTATCGTACGGCACATCGCTCTGCTTCACAACGGAAACGCCGAAGCGGAAAGCCGCATCGGCGAAGGATCAGTATTTAGAATAAAGATACCTGTCTGACTTTATTCGTCTTCATCGTTTTCGTTTTCGATTATTCCGAGCAGTTCAACAGAGAAAATTAAAGTAGCGTAAGGCGGAATAATCCCTTGAATACCGTCTTTGCCGTACGCAAGATTTGACGGAATGTAGAAACGGTATATCGAACCCGGGCTCATCAGCATTAAACCTTCCGACCATCCGGGGATAACCATTTCCAGCGGAATATACGCGCCGCCTTCTTCTTTGGAGCTGTCAAAAGGTTTGTTGTCGATAAATGTCCCGGTATAGTTAACTCTTACCACAGAATCTATTGTAGGTTTGTCGCCGATTTTTTCTTCTATTACTTCATACTGAAGACCGCTGGCTGTAACTTTAATATTGGATTTCTGGCTGTTCAGGAATAAAAATTCCTCTTCCGCTTTTTGATTTACCGCGGCTTCTTTTTCAAACGCGTTTTGAAGAGCGGCTTGAATTATTTCTCTTGCCTCTTCTTCGCTGAACATGGTTTCTTTGCCTTCAACAACAGCTTTTAATCCGCTGGAAAACGCAGTGTAGTCAAAATCGATACCCATCGATCCCATGTCAAAGTTCATGCCGATTGCCATGCCGAACGCGTAACTTACGCGGGCCATGTCTTCAGCGTTTCTGTAATCTTCCTGGATTGCCTTTGCGTGCAATGCAAGGACCGCAAAAAACAGACATAAAAATACGATTGCTTTTTTCATCTTTCTCTCCAATATTTATTATTCTACTATTTCGAGCAGTTCAACTGTAAAAATTAATACAGCATTGGGAGGTACAGAAGCGCCCGCGCCGTAAGCGCCGTAACCTAATTCTGAAGGAATATAAAATTTGTATTTACTGCCGACAGGCATTAACTGTAAACCTTCTGTCCATCCGGGGATAACGCCGTTAAGCGGGAATGTTACAGGTTCCTGATATTCGTATGAATTGTCAAAAAGCGAACCGTCGATCAATCTTCCCTCGTAGTGCACCTTAACCACATTTTCTTCTGACGGTCTTTGCCCTGTTCCTTCAACTAACACTTCATACTGCAGTCCGCTTGGCGTAATGGAAATGCCCGGTTTTCCGGCATTCTCCGCGAGGAAAGCGTTTCCCTCTTCCAGAACCTTCGCGCCCTTCTCTGCCATTACCGCGTCAAAAGTGGATTCGACAATATTCCTGGCTTCCATTAAGTCGAAACGCGGAGTTTTACCGGTAAGGCCGTCTTTCATGCCCTTTAACAGCTCGTTAATATTAGGTGAAACGCCGTCAGCCGCCAGTCCGTCTCTTAAACCGGAGCCGATATTTAATCCAAGGGCGTAGGACGCGTCATTGTTAAAATTAACTCCTTCGCCGGAAGTTCCTGAGCCGCCTTTACAGCCGGTAAAAACAATCGCGGTTATAACCGCTGCGGCTAATGCCGCAAAAGTAAGTAAATTTCGATATTTCATTATAACATAATACCTGCTTTTGACGTTTATGGATAGTGTATTTAAATCCTTTGCCTTTTCATTATAGCTATGTTATATTGTTAACAGATACTGTTTATATTTTAACAGGGCTCTGCGATGGGAGGAGGGAGATTCAATATGGATAACGCTAAAAAGATCCTTTTAGTAGATGACAGCGAAGTTCATCTTGTTATAGCGGAGAATATTTTAAAAGAGAAGTTCAACGTCATTACCGCAAAATCCGGAAAAGAAGCGTTAACCCTTCTATCCAAAGGTCTTGTCCCTCAGGTGATTCTTTTAGATATTTTGATGCCGGAAATGGACGGCTGGGAAACTTATAATAAAATTAAGGGTATCAGCCTCCTGCGGAGTGTCCCTATAGCGTTCTTAACGTCTCTGGACGGGGTAAGAGAAAAACTCTATGCGTCCAGAATCGGCGCCGCCGATCTTATCACAAAACCTTACGAACCAGTAGATTTGCTTACCAGAATCGATAAAATACTGGAAACTCAGACAGAGTAGCCGTATACCGCTCTTTTTCACTCTTGTGTTATACACATTACCATGATAAAATTCTTCAATAATCTAAAATCCCATAAAATAGAGGAAAATTATGGCAGAAAAAAGCATTGTAATGATTGACGGTAATAACGCGGCGGCGCATGTTGCCCACGCGCTAAGCGAAGTAATCGCGATTTATCCGATTACCCCTTCCAGCCCGATGGGCGAACTCTCCGACGAGTTTTCAGCGCATGGGCGCAAGAACATCTGGGGTTCCATCCCTGATGTTGTAGAATTGCAGTCCGAAGCAGGCGCGGCGGCGGCAGTACACGGAGCGCTTACTACAGGCGCGATGTCCGTTACATTTACCGCTTCTCAGGGTTTGCTCCTTATGATTCCCAATATGTATAAAATCGCGGGTGAACTTACATCTACGGTTTTCCATATATCGGCGCGCGCTCTGGCTACATCGAGCCTTTCGATTTTCGGCGATCATCAGGACGTAATGGCTTGCCGTCAGACCGGCTGGGCTATGCTGGCTTCCAACAATGTTCAGGAAGTTATGGACCTTGCGCTTATCGCCCATGCGGCAACTTTACGTTCAAGAGTTCCGTTCCTGCATTTCTTTGACGGTTTCCGCACCAGCCACGAGCTTCAAAAAGTTGAGGAAATCTCATACGAAGATATGCACCAGATGATCGATGACGAGCTTGTCGCCGAGCACCGCAGACGCGGTTTAACCCCGGAAAACCCGACCATTCGCGGTACGGCTCAGAACCCGGACACTTATTTCCAAGGACGCGAAGGCGTTAACAAGTATTATGAAAAAGTCGCAGGTATTGTACAGGCGGAGATGGATAAATTCGCCAAAGTAATCGGACGCCAGTATCATATATTTGATTACTACGGCGCGAAAGACGCTGAAAAAGTAATTATCATTATGGGTTCCGGCGCGGATGTTGTGGAAGAAACCGTCGACTACCTGAACGGCAAAGGCGAGAAAACGGGCATGGTAAAAGTCCGCCTGTTCCGCCCCTTTGACGCGAAACTTTTTGTAAAAGCGTTACCTGCAAATGTAAAAGCAATTGCGGTAATGGATCGCACAAAAGAGCCCGGCTGTCTGGGCGAACCTTTGTATGAAGATGTCCGTACAGCAATCGCGGAAATGCAGGATTCCGGCGACTTTAAGGCAACTCCGGTTATTCTCGGCGGACGCTACGGTCTCGGTTCAAAAGAATTTACTCCCAGTATGGCGAAAGCGGTATACGACAACCTTTCCGGTAAAAAAATCTCCAACTTTATTGTCGGTATTAAAGACGACGTTCTTGGAAAGAGCCTTGAATACGATCATAACTTCTTCATCCCTGAAGAGGGTATGAATGAAGCGCTGTTCTACGGACTCGGCGCGGACGGTACTGTCGGCGCGAACAAGAACTCGATCAAGATTATCAGTGAAGCAAGACCGGAACTTAACGCGCAGGCGTATTTCTCATACGACTCGAAAAAATCAGGCGGATTTACAGTTTCTCACCTTCGCTTCGGCAAAGATAAGATTCGCCGCCCGTATCTTATCAACTCGGCGGACTTCCTTGCGTGTCATAAATTCTCTTACATCGAAATGTACGACATGCTTTCTAAACTTAAAGAAGGCGGAACATTCCTTCTTAACAGCCCGTACAAAGCGGCGGATGTTTGGAAAGAACTTCCAAACGAAATCCAGAAAAAAATCATCGAGAAAAAACTGAAGTTCTTCGTTATTGACGGCGCTCACATTGCCCGCTCTACAGGAATGGGTAACCGCATTAACACAGTTATGCAGGCCGCTTATTTTAAAATTTCTGGCGTATTGCAGGAAGCCGAAGCCGTTAAACTGATGAAGGAGCATATCCAACATTCATACGGCAAAAAGGGCGCGGACGTTGTAGAAAAGAACTACAAAACAGTTGACGCGGCGTTGGGCGCGGTAGAAGAAGTGAAATATCCTTCAAGCACAGAAGGCAATCACAAAATGAAAGCGCCTTTTGCAACCGCGAAAGACCCGTGGATTAAAGAAGTGCTTGGAACAGTTTCTTTCCAGAACGGCGATTCGCTGCCTGTCAGCAAGCTCCCCGAAGACGGAACTTTCCCGACAGCGACAACCCAGTACGAAAAACGCTCGGTCGCAGAACGCGTTCCGATTTGGAACCCCGATGTTTGTACCCAGTGCGGTATTTGTACAGTTGTCTGTCCGCACGCATGTATCCGCATGAAGAACCTTTCCGCGGATCAAGTCGCGAAAGCGCCGAAAGGTTTCCTTACTACCGAAGTTAAACCCAAAGCGGTTGAAGGCAAAAAAGCCGCGCTGGTTATCGCCTGCGAAGACTGCTACGAATGCGGCGTTTGTTTTACAGCCTGTCCGATGTGCAAGGGCGACGGAAGTCCTTCGGCTCTCACTTATAAATCATATTCAGATGATCCTGAATTCCACGTTGAACAAGCTGCGGTATGGGATTATTTCTTAAGTCTTCCCGAAACTCCGGCAGACGGCGAACTGAGCAATCCTAAAGCGTTGGCTTACAAACGCCCGTTGTTTGAATTCTCAGGCGCTTGCGGCGGATGCGGTGAAACACCCTACATTAAGTTGATGTCTCAGCTTTTCGGTGATCGCGCTCTTATCGCGAATGCCACAGGCTGTTCGTCAATCTACGGCGGCAACCTGCCGACAACTCCGTATTGTATAAACGCCGAAGGAAGGGGTCCTGCGTGGTCTAACTCTTTGTTTGAAGACACAGCGGAATTCGCGCTTGGCTTTAGACTTACAAGCGACAAGCTCGCTGTTCATGCCCGTGAAATGGGAGAGAAGGCAAAGGGCGAAGGCATCGCCGCCGCGATCATCGACAAACTGCTTTCCAACAAGCAGGAAGATGAAGCTTCCATCAATGAACAGCGTAAAAATGTAGACGAACTCAAAGCCGCTCTTAAGAAGGATAATAAGCCGACAGCGAAAATGCTGCTCTCTCTTGCAGACCACTTTATAAAGAGATCTGTGTGGGGCTTCGGCGGCGACGGCTGGGCGTACGACATCGGTTTCGGCGGCTTGGATCACGTTCTTGCCTCCGGTAAAAACGTCAACCTGCTTTGCATGGATACAGAAGTTTATTCAAACACAGGCGGACAGATGTCAAAATCAACTCCTGTCGGCGCAATCGCGAAATTCGCCGCAGCGGGAAAAGAAAATACAAAGAAAGACCTCGGCATGATTGCCATGAGTTACGGTTATGTTTATGTCGCCAAGATTTCGTTAGGCGCAAACATGGCTCAGGTTATCAAGGCGTTCCGCGAAGCAGAATCCTACGATGGTCCGTCTTTGATTATCGCGTACTCGCATTGTATTAACCACGGCATCGACATGAGCAAGGGACTTGAACAGGGCAAGGCGGCTGTAACAAGCGGTCTGTGGCCTTTATACCGCTACGATCCGAGATTGAAAGATCAGGGCAAGAACCCCTTCCAGCTCGATTCCAAAGAGGCGACAACAGCCATCGAAGACTTTATGTACAAAGAAGTCCGCTTTAAGAGTCTTAAAGCCGCCGATCCTGCGCGCGCCGATATGCTGCTCGCAAAAGCCAAAAAACAAGCTGAACGCATTTACAAGGAGTACAAGTATTTAGCGGACAGACCGTTCTAGACTGATTGTTTAATTTAATTTGTAACCCCCAATCAACAAGATTGGGGGTTTTTATTTGCTTATTTATAATTGTTTTATTTTAATATAAAATGATAAAGGGCTTGAAAGTTTCACCATGCCGTGATATAGTGCTTACAATGAGAGTAAAACTTTTTATGTTATACATTAACAGGAAAGTAAACTCTTAATAAAAATGCTGAATACGGTGTTTTTATTAGCCGGTCTGTACGGCTGGTAAATTTTATCAAGGTAACCTGCTGTTGAGGCAAGCGTTACGAAAAAGGAGAAATTATGAAGAGGGTATGGCTTTTAGTAGGGCTGTTTGTATTAACAGCGGGAATGTCGTCTGTTTATGCGGCGCCGAAAAGTTGGGACAGTAAAATACCTAAGGATCAACAGGTTACGCTGGCTTATGCTGATAACGCCAGAATCGAAAAAATAGACGGTGAACAAAAAAAGCTTGGATCATTACCGCTTGCTTTTCCGGGAGAAGGAACTGAAAAAAGACCGAAAAGCGCGCTGATAATACAGGCGGGAGAAAGAACGCTTTCAGTGTCTTATAACGATACGCTGAGATGGATGGATGCCATAGATATAAAATATGATTTTCTTCCCGGACATACTTATCATGTAAAAATCGAACAAGACGATGATAAAATATTAGAATACATTAAAGCCAATGGTCCTGCCTCAGGTGTGGCAATGTTAGCCAAAGGCGAAACTCCGCTTAAGTTTGAGATTGTAGATATTACCAAAAAGAAGTAAGTACAAATAACAATTAATCGTAAAAAAACCCTCTGAAAACGGAGGGTTTTTTGTATAAAGATCATGTCATACAGCATTTTTACCGGCAAGATGTTTTATTTATTCTCAGGAATTGTATTCAAAAAAGTATTATCATATTATAATCAAAAGATGAAGACTATTTTTGTTGTTGACGACAGCGACACAAACCTTTCCATGGCGGAAGCGGCGCTGGAGAACAATTATCGTGTAATGACAATGGCGTCTTCAAATAAAATGTTTGAGCTTCTGGAAAAAATTATACCTGATTTAATTCTTTTAGACATAGAAATGCCGGGAATGGACGGGTTTGATACCCTGAACGCGCTTAAATCCGATGTTATGTGGTCTAATATTCCTGTTATATTCCTTACAGGCAGAAATGATCCTATTGTGGAAGTGAAGGGTTTTGAAATCGGCGCTATCGATTTTGTGACAAAACCGTTTTCCACGCCGGTGCTTTTAAACCGTATTAAAACCCATCTTGAAATAGACGATATGATTCGCGAAAGAACGTCGCAGTTAAACAGGCTTCAAAACAGCATTGTATCTGTTCTTGCGAATATCGTAGAAAGCAGGGATAAGGGAACCGGCGGTCATATCGAAAGAACATCAGCGTATATAAAAATTTTAATTGGCGAAATGAAAAGAAAAGGCGTTTACGAAAAAGAAATCTGCGACTGGGATGTTGAAAAAATAATTTCTTCAGCGCGAATGCATGATCTTGGAAAAATTTCCATTACGGATATTATCGTAAATAAACCGGGAAAGCTTACAGATGATGAATATGAGATAATGAAAACCCACGCTCATGAAGGCGAACGTATTATCGATAAAATTATCGCGCAGACAGGCGAAGGCGAATTTTTGCGTAACGCAAGATTGTTTGCCGGAAGCCATCATGAAAGATGGGACGGTAAAGGTTATCCTAACAGACTTAAAGGAGAAGAGATCCCGTTACAGGGACGTATCATGGCGATTGTAGACGTATACGACGCCCTTGTATCAGAACGTCCATATAAAAAAGCGTTTTCAGACGATGAAGCTGTGCAGATAATTATGGAAAACGCCGGAACCCATTATGATCCTGCAATAACCGGTGTTTTTTATGAATCAAGAGATCTGTTTAGAGAAGTAAGGGCGCAGGTTAATGTTTAACAGCGGCAGGAACACGCATGAAAACCAGACCCGTTTGCTTGACACGGTGAATACCGCCGCCACAATTCTGCTTGCGAGAAATGAAAATGTTTCCTTTGAAACAACATTAATAAAAAGTTTGGAACTTGTCGGGCGCTGTCTGGAAGTTGACCGCGTTCAAATTTGGCGTAACGAAACAATTAATAACGAACCTCACTTTGTATTACGCCACGAATGGCTCAGCGATCACGGTAAAAATTGCGTTCATGTTCCGTTAGGTTTGCATTTTCCGTACAGCATGAAAAAAGAATGGCAAAAGCAGTTCTTGCTCGGGAATAATATAAACAGCCCTCTGTTTGAATTACCGGAAGAGGATCGTGACTTTTTGGGTTACTATGAAATAAAATCTATTGTTATTATTCCGATGTTTCTGGAAGGCGATTTTTGGGGTTTTTTCAGTATTGATGACTGCCGGCATGAACGCACTTTTATTAACGAAGAAATTAATATTTTAACTTCCGCCGGTCTTATGATGTGCGCTGCCGTGAACCGAAACAATCAGTCAATAAAAATGCGCGAAGCCGATGAACGCACTCAGATAATGATAGACGCCGCTCCCTTCTGTACAATTTTTTGGGATAACGATCTTACCTTAATCGACTGCAATAACGAAGCGGTAAAAATGTTTGACATGATAGATAAACAGGATTTTATCGATAATTTTGTGCAGTTGTCTCCTCAATTTCAGCCTGACGGAATTCCGTCAGGAGAAAAAGGACAGGCTCTTGTCGGTAAAGCGCTGAAAGAAGGATACAGCCGGTTTGAATGGATGCATCAAAAATTAAACGGCGAGCAAATCCCGACAGAAATTATCTGCATACGTGTAAAATACAAGGGCGAGTTTACAGTTACAGAGTATATCAGGGATTTGCGCGAGCAAAAGGCGATGATTGCCGAGATGCGCAAGGCTGAAATTGCCGAAGAAAGCAGTAAGGCAAAGAGCGAATTCCTCGCGAAAATGAGCCACGAAATCCGCACGCCAATGAACGCGATTTTGGGAATTACTGAAATCCAGCTTCAGGATGATATGCTGCCGCAGGTAACAAAAGACGCGCTTGAAAGAATTTACAACTCCGCTGATCTTTTGCTCGGCATTATAAACGATATATTGGATCTTTCAAAAATTGAAGCCGGAAAATTGGAATTGATGCCGGCTCAATACGATATTGCAAGTCTTATTCACGATACTGTTCAGCTAAACATTATGCGCTATGAAAGTAAACCAATCGAATTCAGGCTTAATGTGGATGAAAATACTCCCATTATAATGACGGGTGACGAACTGCGCATTAAACAGATTTTAAATAATATTCTTTCTAACGCGTTTAAATATACGTATGAAGGAATGATAGGACTTAAAGTTTATTCGGAAAAAGATGATTCAAGCGCGTATGACGATATTAATTTAGTTTTTCGCATCAGCGATACAGGGCAGGGAATGACAGCCGACCAGGTTAAAAAGCTTGGAAGCGAATATGCCCGGTTTAACATGGAAGCAAACAGAAAGACCGAAGGAACCGGTCTTGGCATGAATATTACGCGCAATCTTCTCAGGATGATGAACGGAAAAATAGATATTGAAAGCACTCCCGGCATGGGTTCCGTGTTTACGATACATATTCCTCAGAAATGCGCGGATCATGAACCAATCGGCAGGGAAATGGCGGATAATTTGATGCAGTTAAACGCCGCTAACGCGCTCAAGATTAAAAATGTACAGATAAAACGCGAATTTATGCCGTACGGACGAGTTCTAATCGTAGACGATGTGGAAACAAATCTTTATGTCGCTAAAGGGCTTATGGCGCCTTACGGTCTTTCGATTGATACCGCAATGAGCGGTTTTGAAGCAATCGAAAAAATCAGGGAAGGTATGGAATATGATATTATTTTCATGGATCATATGATGCCGAAGATGGACGGCATTGAAGCGACAAAATTAATCCGCAGTTTTAATTACAAAAAACCGGTTGTCGCTTTAACAGCCAACGCGCTTACAGGGCAGGCTGAAATGTTCATTCAAAGCGGTTTTGACGAATTTATTTCCAAACCGATTGATATCAGGCAGTTGAATATGACGCTCAACAGGCTGATTCGCGATAAATATCCTCCTGATGTAATTGAAGCTGCGCGAAAACAAAAAGATGATTTAATTCACGGTGTGAATAATCAGGCTGTGGAGCCGCAGCTTGCGGAATATTTTATCCGTGACGCGATAAAAGCCGCGGCTGTGATGGAAGCGATTTTTATTAACAAGTGCCGAAGGGCGGATGATATTAACACTTTTGTTATTAATGTTCACGCGATGAAAAGCGCTCTTGCGAATGTCGGTGAAAAAGACCTTTGCGAAGAAGCTTCAAAACTTGAACACTCGGGACGCGAAAAAGATAATAAGACAATCTTAACGGCTCTCCCTTCGTTTTTGGAAAAACTTTACGGCGTAATTTATAAATTCGAAGCCAAGATTCAAAAGGATGCGAACGGCGACGAAGGAGATATGTCTTTATTAAAAGAAAAACTTTTACAGATACGCGACGCTTGCTCGATTTATAATAAAAAAACCGCTAAAGATATTCTAAGCCAGTTAAAAGACAAATCATGGCCATCGAATGTAAAAGAGCATTTGGATACATTATCGGGATTTTTAATTCACAGTGAATTTGACGAAGCGGTTAAAGCGATTGAAGATTATACCAAGCAAATATAAATTTAACTGCCGGTTTTAATAATTTTTAAAATATATCTATCCATCAATACATTTTCCATTACATTGACAGGAGATCGAAGAAGCGTATCGTATTCGGCGGTAAGCGCAAGACATGCTTCTACAGCGTCAATGTTGTAACGGCGGGAAGCCGCAGCGTAATCGTCCCTTGCCTTAGGCGATGAAAGTCCGATTTTCTTTAATTCAAAATTGTTGTTTGCATTTCCTGATTCCAGCAGAGTTAAATAATCGCCGAGTTTTCTGAAACACGAAGTAAGACCCGCTAAAATTTTCTGGGCTTTTTCTTTTGCGGCTAACATAACGGAAAGCGATTCAAGCGCTTTTGAAAGGTCTCCGTTGGCGATTCGCGTAAATAGAGTAAACGCGGATTCTTCTCTGTTATGAGAAAGCCATTTTTCAATATCGCAGGCTTTTACAGGTTTATCTTTTGGTAAAAATAAAATCAGACGCGAACATTCTCTTCTTAGCGCTTCTGTGTTATTTTCTACCAGTTCAAGAATTGCGGCAATACAATCCTTATCGATTGAAAATCCTTCTCTGCGGAAAAAAGACATAACCCATTCGTTTTTATCCCTTTCAAACAGTTCATAAAAAACCTGGCGGTTTGCGCCGTGAGCGCAGTCGTCAAGTCCTGCGGAAAGCCGGTTTTCGTCGGAGAGAAAAATAAGTACGGTATCGTTTTCCAGATTTTTTACGCAGGAGACAAGCAGTTCTATCTCGTCCTTTTTCTTAATAAGCTCGGCGTTTTTAATTATAATAATTCTGGATTCGGCGAATAAACTATGGTTCTGGATTGAATCGGCGATTTCGGTAATCGAAGTTTCGCCCACGTAGAACACAGATGTTTCGGCTGCCGGAAATTTCTTTTTAATTGAATCAACGGCATCCTGTTTCTTGCCTAATTCCGGTCCAAGAAAAATATATGAGTTTGCCGCGCCTGACATATCAATATGAACGGATTATACTGAACAGCCTGCCGAGAATTTTTACATCCTGGCTGTAAATAGGTTTGTACGCCGGATTTTCCGCCTGTAATTTGATTCTTGTGCTTTCCTTGTAAAAACGTTTTAAGGTTACGGCTTCGTCTATCACGGCTACGGCGATCTCACCGTTGCGGACAGTGTTCATTTTTTCGATAACAGCGGTGTCGCCCTGTAAAATACCGGCACCCGACATGGAATCGCCTTTTACTTTTAGCGCGAAATATTTTTTATTTTTCTTTAACATGGATCGGTGGAGAAGAATATTTCCGTCAAAATTTTCTTCCGCAAGAATCGGAACGCCGGCGGCGACGGTTCCAAGAATCGGGATTTCCATTAAATCCGCGTCTTCCGGTCTTAAATGGGTAAGCCCCATTGTTCTCGGGCGCTTGTCGGCTTGTTTTAAATGCCCTTTTTTCCGCAGAGCGGTAATATGATCGTGAGCGCCTTTAACGGATATTTCAAAATTATCTGCAATCTCTCTGATTGTTGGCGGATATGACTGTTTTTTAATATAGTTTGCGATAAAGGTTAGGACTTGTTTTTGGCGATCTGTCAATTCTTTCATAAACTATTCCTTATTACCTGAAGTTGATATATTGTACTTTCTCAGTTTAGCATGAAGGTTGCTCGGATATATTCCGATAGCCTCAGCCGTTCTGGAAATTATACCATTATTTTTTAAAAGATGGAACTCTAAAAAACGTTTTTCGAAATTATCTTTTGCGTCATTATAATTTTGGTTAAAAATGCCTTCCGGCAGGTTTTCATTGTCCGCGGCATTTTTTTCATTTTCTTTGTATTGCGGTTTTTTCTCTTTTTTCTGAAGCAGTTTTCCTAGATCTTCCATACCGATTGTATCCCCTGAGTGCATAACCGCGATTCTTTCCGCTAAATTCTTTAGTTCGCGCACATTTCCCGGCCAATCATGGGTTGAAAGCAAATCCAGCGCGTCAGGCTCTAAAGTAATCTCTTTCTCCAATTTTTTTAAAAAATAACACAAAAGGTGTTGAATATCTTCCGGCCTTTCGCGCAGCGCGGGAGCGTGAATAGGGATTACATTTAATCTGAAAAAAAGATCCTGCCTGAAGCGCGCTTCTTTGCAGGCTTTTTCCAAATCCTGATTTGTAGCCGCGATTATACGGACATCGGTTTCAATTGTTCTCTCGCCGCCAAGACGTTCAATTTTCTGCTCCTGAATGACACGAAGAACTTTTGCCTGCGCGGACAAGCTCATGTCGCCGATTTCATCCAGAAAAAGGGTTCCTCCGTGAGCCAGCTCGAAGCGTCCCTTGCGCGTAGAAACCGCGTCTGTAAAAGCGCCTTTTTCATGGCCGAACAATTCGCTCTCGATTAATGTTTCGGGAATTGCCGCGCAGTTAACGTCGATAAAAGGATTGTCCGAACGCACCGAGCAAAGATGGATCGCTCTTGCGATTACTTCCTTCCCCGCGCCGTTTTCGCCTGTGATTAAAATCCTGGCGTCGCTTCCTGCCGCCTGTTTTACCGTTTCGCGGATATCCCTGATAGCGGCGCTTGTGCCGATTATATCTTCGCAGGCGAAGCTGTTTAATTTTTTTAAAGTTTTATTTTCTTCACGAAGGTTTTTTATTGCAAGCGCGTTCCTGCATACGGTAAGCACTTTCTCAAGCGACAGAGGTTTTTCCAAAAAATCAAACGCGCCAAGTTTTACAGCCCGTACAGCCATGTCGATATTGGCGTGTCCCGAGATCATTACAATTTCTGTTAACGGCCATCCGTTTTTAATTTTTTCCAGAGCTTCGATGCCGCCCAATTTTGGCAGAAGAACATCTAAAAAAATTAAATCGACGGTTTCGCGTTTAAGCGTTTCGATGCCAGCGAGCGCGTCCTGTGAGGTAAAAACTTTATATTTTTCATCTTCAAGAATTGAACTCAGAGTTGATCTTATACCGGGTTCGTCGTCTATTATTAAAATTGCTGGCATTATATTTCATCCGTTAGCGGCAAATCGATATAGAAGGTTGTGCCTACACCGTCAGCCGAATCAAACCAAATTGCGCCGCCGTGATCCGTAACGATTCGTTCGACAATGGGAAGCCCAAGCCCTGTGCCGGATTCTTTTGTAGTAAAATACGGAGTAAAAATTAGCTGGCTGTCTTCGCTGTTTATTCCCTTGCCTGAATCTTTGACGCTGATCCTACAATAACAAACCTCCCGTTTTTTTACAATATCAGTGCGTAATTCAATAGCGCCTTCTCCGTTCATTGCGTCTATCGAATTAATTACAAGGTTTGTAAGAATCTGGGAAAGGCGGTGTTTGTCTATTTTAACATGAAAGTCGGTCTTCACGTACTCTGTGTCGAATTTAACTTTCGGATAGGAGCTGGAATACGCGTTGATGACTTCCAATATGGGTTCCAGCAAACCTGTTGTAGAGTTAGACGGCTCCATCGGTTTTGATAATGTTCTGAATTCATTGAGCAGTGTGGAAAGCCCTTCGGTTTCCTGAATAATCGCCATCATGGAACTTTCCAGAATCTCGCCGATATGCTGCGGATCATTCTGCCATCTTCTAAGCGCTCGTTCCGCCGAAAGTTTTATCGGAGTCAGCGGATTTTTAATTTCATGCGCCAACTGCTGCGCCATGTTCTGCCAAATTGAAATTTTTTCATTTCTTACAAGAGCATCGCGCGATTTTTCCAGATCCTGCACCATCGAGTTGAAGGACCGGATAAGAATGCCAAGCTCGTCATTGCGGCGCGACAGCAACTGGATCGAGAAATCTCCTTCCGCGACGCGCTGAGTCGCTTCCGTTAGTTCAACAATCGGGTGTGTAATCCGGCGCGTAAATGATATAGCGATGATTGCTGTCATTAAAAGAGTGGGAAGAAAAAAAACAACGCAAAAATAAATTAAAAGCGGACGAATGTTTTTTCTTAGCAGGTTCACGGTTTCAAACCGTTCAATCTGATTGCTTAAAGCGGCTCTTCCTGTGTCAAAATCAACGCCAAGGTTATAACTGATCAGCCGCGCAGATGACTGCGATATCCTTTGCACATAACGAATTGTTCCCATGTCGCGCGGCATTTCCCTTATAATAAAACCGCCTTCTGCTGCCGGAAGATACGAAAGTTTATATTCTTCATTGCCCAGAAACGATCTTTCTTCCCAATTACCGTTTGTTAACCTAAAAGTCTGAACGCAGGATATATCCTGCGGAAGTTTTCCGTTTGACCGTTCAATGGATGAAAAATCGGCGCTTTTTATAATATTCTCGCAGCGTTCAAGATGGAGCGAATAATTATCCGCGATAAAACTGTTTGCGGCTCTTGTTGCCGCGTTTGCGCCTATGCTGTACCAGAAACGTACAACTTCGTTTAACGCGGTACTTGTCATCAATGTTATCGGCGCGATAGAAAATATTACTATAACGGCGAAGTACGCTAAAAGCATCGCGTTGAATTTGCTTCCGGGGCGTTTAAAAATAAAATCCATCAGAAGATGAAAAACGGAAATTCCAAGAATGATAACCAACACAACAGGGATTGTGAAGAATACGATTAAATCCAGAGCACCGGGCATTTCGCCGTCTCTAAGAGTGTCTTTAAAAAAGTTTCTGGAAAAAAGAACTGTAAGAAAACACAGCAGGGTATATATAGGGATTAAAATTCTTACGCTTAAAAATGAATATTCAGGCCGTGTTTTATTTTTTTGCACCGGACTTACTCTTCCTCGAATTTAGATTCAAAAAGTTTAAGAATTGTTTCTACTGCAGCTTCTTCATCTTCTCCGTCGGCGATTATTATTAATTCCTGACCGTAAGCGGCGCCCAGGGTAATAATACCCATGATTGATTTGGCGTTGATACGATCCGATCCTTTTTGAAAATAAATATTGGATGAGAAATTTTTTGTCGTTTGAACCAGCAGCGCGGAAGGACGCGCGTGAATGCCGGCTCTGTTTGTGACCTTTACGATTTTTTGAAACACCTATTAAGCTTCCTTTAAATTATATCTTCGTGACCGAAGAAAACAGAACGCGCTGCGTCGCTTTCGATCCACTTTAAAATATTCTTGTTAAATTCTCTCGCGGCATGGTAACCCATCGATTTTAGACGCTCGTTCATTGCCGCTATTTCGATAATAATCGAAATATTGCGTCCGGGTTTTACCGGTATTACCAGTTTGGGAATATTTACCCCTAAAAGTTCGACTGTATGATCCTCGGCGCCAAGACGGTCGTAATTTTTACTTGAATCCCATTCTTCCAGTTCAACCAAAAGTTGTATTTCCTTACGATCCCTGATCGCCCTTACTCCGAAAAGGTGGGTTATATTGATAATTCCCGGACCGCGGATTTCCATGTGATGTCCGATGATTTTATTTGCACCCGCGCCCATCAATGTATTACCGTTGATACAGTTAATTTCTACAACGTCGTCCGCGACAAGGCGGTGTCCTCTGTGAATCAGTTCTAAAGCTGTCTCGCTCTTTCCAACGCCTGAATCGCCTTGAATTAAAATTCCCAAACCGTAGACTTCTACAAGCACGCCGTGCACAACCTGCCTCGGAGAAAATATCCTGGAAAGAATGCGCATAATTCTCGCGGAAAAATCCGCCGATCCCAAATCGGTTTGAAGGATCGGACATTGCGCGTTTTCAGCGATTTCAAAAAAATCCTTGTGAGGGGATAAGTTATGGGTAAAAATACAGCAGGGCAGATTATAGTTGAACATCTCTCTGATTGAATCGGTTCTGCCGTCGTTCTCGAGCTGTCTTAAAAAAGCCACCTCTCCGCGCCCGAAAAGTTGAATTCTTTGGAAAGCGAAATCTTCAAAAAAACCCATTATGGCGCCCATCGGTCTGTTCAAATCGGGAATATCGATTGCCCTTCCAAGACCTTTTCTGCCGCCGATACAGCGCAAGTTAAGGGAGTTATGTTCCTTAAGATCGAGATCGATAAGATCCAGCACTGTAAAGACTCTATCAGCCATAACTAAAGTCTACTATAAATGCGATTACGTTTCAATGGCGTGTAAGACAACTGTCAGATCATTTACGTTTGTGCCTGTCGGACCGGTTATTATCAGGCTGTTTATGGCGGCTAATGCAGTATAGGAGTCGTTGTTGTTTAATGCGGTTTGAAGATTTATTCCTTTTTCTTTTAAGCGCTGAAATGCGGAGCCGTCTACTATTCCACCCGCTGCGTCTGTAGGGCCGTCGGTGCCGTCTGAACCGAAGGAGAAGATGATTAGGTTATTTAAACCTGCGATTTGCTCTGCCGCTGATAATGCCAGTTCTTGATTTCTGCCGCCTTTGCCGTTACCCCTGATTGTTACTACAGTTTCGCCGCCGAAAATTAAAGCGCAGGGGCTTTTAAAAGAATATTCGTTCTTGTCAATTTGCCTGGCGATGGAAGAAATTATTCTGCCGGCTTCGCGGGCTTCGCAGTTCATCTGTGAGCAGAGTATATAAGGAGTGTATCCAAGAGAGGCGGCTGTTACGGCGGCGGCGGCGCATAAAGCGCGGACACTGCCTGTAACGACCGTTTCCGTATTTTCCAATGTTTTTGGAGTTTCTTTTGCTATATACTCCATTACTTTGTAATTAAAGTTAAGGCTGTATTTTTTTACAACAGCCAGCGCTTCTTCCGCCGTTGACATATTCGGCGCTGCGGGACCTGACGCGATGGAATCAAGACGGTCTCCTAAAACATCGGATAACACTATTGTAAAAATTTTCGCAGGCGCGCAAATTTGGGCGAAGCGTCCGGCTTTAACAGCGGAAAGACATTTTCTTATCATATTAATTTCTACAATGTCCGCGCCGCATGAAAGAAGCTGTGAATTGGTTTCTACAATGTCTTCCAGAGTTATACCCGGCAGAGGTTTTTCGAATAATGCGGAACCGCCGCCCGAAATTAAAAATAACAGCTCATCATCTTCGCCGAGATTCTGAGCCATATCGACAGCTTTCTCAGTTCCGGCGATTGTGTTTTTATCAGACAGGGGATGTCCAGCCTCGATAATTTCCATCCCTGGAATATCGCCTAACGAATGTCCGTATTTTGTAATGACAATACCGCGTTTAATCCTGCCGCCCAATTCTTTGCTTGCGGCTTTTGCCATTGCCCATGACGCTTTACCGATTGCGAGCAAGTGTAAATTTCCTGTAAATTGTTTATTTTTAAGCGCCTCGCGTACGGTTTGAAACGGCATATTTGCTTCGATTGCTTTGTCAATAATAATTTGCGCGTCGCGATACAGTTTTTCCATATTATATATTATACTACATAGTATCCGCCATTTAAACTGCGGATACTTTCTTAGGGGGTTGCTGTGAATAAAGCCATTATTAAGCCGCTTATTGTTTTTGCGGCATGTGTAACAATCACTTTTGTATGCGCCGGGTTTGCCGCGCATGTACGAAACGGTTTTGGAAGCGTCGAAGTTTCGACAGGTTTCATCGTACCTGAACAAAGCAGGGCAATGAATGAAATGCCCGTGAAAATTGCTTACAGGCTTTATAAACCTAATACCGCCGCTGCGGCAAATCCCGCCGCGGCTGTGCTTGCGATGCACGGGTATCAGAGCGACAAGGATACCAACATGGCTTTTTGTATTGAGCTGGCGCGCAGAGGTATTGTCGTCCTTTCGATTGACAGTTACGGGCACGGTGATTCAAAGCCCGGTATGCGCGGACGCGGCTGGGCGCACTACAACATTAAGAATCTGGATAAAACAATCTCCGGTCCCAAACGGTTCATGATAATGATGACATTCAGCATTCTCGATTTTTTCCGCCCTTCTATTTCGGACGGATTAGCCGACAGTTCGATGGGCGGTAAAGACGCGTGGCAGTATCTGTCTTCGCTTCCATTTGTAGATTCAAACAGGATGGGGATCACCGGACATTCAATGGGAACATGGTCGGGCTGGTCGGTTGCGGCGGAATTCCCTGAACACCGCGCCATCGTTCACCAATGCGGAGAAATTTTCGCGCTTAGACACTACGATTCCGAAAATATTAAATTCAACAATGTAATGATGCTGCAGGCGCTGATAGAAGAATTTGAAAATATGCGCGATTATAACCAAACCATTCTTGGACTGGAAAAAACGCCTCTGCGTTACCGTGATTTTATGGGACAGGACGCTCCTGTTGAATGGAACAGAACTTACGGCTCTTTCGCCGACGGTTCCGCGCGGCGTATGGAACTTATTAAAACAAACCACCGCCTTGTAACTTACGACAGCGACGCTCTCGCGCCTGCGATGAAATGGTTTACAACCGCGCTTGAAGTCAATACAAACATAGCCGACACGGATCATGTCCAGTGGCTTAAGGAATGTTTAAACCTGATCGCCATGTTAGCCGCCATGGTTTCTATGCTTCCTCTGTTTTTAATTTTAACCAATTTTAAATATTTTGAATCTCTGTCGATTCCTTTAAAAAGTAACCCTAAAATGCTTGAACCCAAAAGCCGTACAACCACAGTCCTGATCGCGGTTATCATAAGCGGCGTTACCTTTCCGTTTGTGACACAGTTGGGTCATGGTCTTCTTCCGTTACCTGAAAATATGTTCCGCATGACAATCGGCAACGGTTTTCTCGCATGGCTAGGTTTACTCATGATTATCGCTCTTATTACGATGTATCGATGGTACAGGAAAGGAGAAGGCGTAAAAACAGGCTGGACATTGACAGATCTCGGAATGGAAGGACCGGCGGAAAAAGGTATAAAAATAATCCGCCCTTCGTACAAATGGCAAAGGCTTGCCGTCCGCTCTGTTATAATGGCTTTTATTTTAACAGGAACGATGTACATTCTAACATGTATAAGCGCCGCGGTTTTCCAAATGGATTTCCGGTTCATCTGGCCTTTCTTCCGTCCGTTTAATCTTGCGCGTTTCGGGCAGTTCCTTGTCTATCTGCCTGTTTACGCGGCGTTCTTTACGATTAACGCGGGTGTAAAACTTTACGGACAGCTCAGGCTTCCCGAATATAAAATAAAAGGGCAAAAATCGGACGCGCTTACCCAGCTTGCCTGGTGGGGTTACAGTATACTTGTGATGCTCGGAGGTTTGTTCATCATTGCGTTTATACAGTACATTCCGTTTTTTATGGGCTTCGGTCCGGGCGCGGATTTGTTTTTCTCGTCGCTTTTCGGAGGACCCTTTATGTCAATATTGATACTGCTTGTTCCGCAATTTGCCGTTTTATTTTTCTTTTCGACATGGCTCTACAGAAAAAGCGGGACAGTTTATGTCGGTTCGTTTGTACTTGCGATTCTGGCGACATGGGTAGTAAGCGGAGGATCGGCGGTGTTTTAAAACCGCTTGTTGTTTGCGTATCTCGACAAAACCTCTTTTTTCATGTATTGTTCAGTTAAAATATCAAGTTTTGGAGTTTACCATGAAAGTATACAACTTCTCCCCGGGGCCTTCGGTTTTGCCCTTGCCTGTTCTTGAAAAAGCCGCCGCAGAAATGACTGACGTTAACGGTACAGGTCAGTCTGTAATGGAAATGAGCCATCGTTCTAAAGATTACAAACCAATTATCGAAAAAACAGAAGCTCTGCTCAGAGAGCTTATGGGTATTCCGTCAAATTATAAAGTCCTCTTTTTGCAAGGCGGCGCTTCGCTTCAATTCTCCATGGTTCCGCTCAATCTGGCAGCCGGGGATGTTCCCGGTGTCGGCAAGAAAGCGAGTTATATCGATACAGGTATTTGGGCTGAAAAAGCCGCAAAGGAAGCCGCGAAATACGCCGCGGTTGATATTAAAGCGAGTTCCAAAGATAAAGCGTACACATACATTCCCGCCGCTCCCGCGCCGTCGCCGGGTGACGCTTATTATCATATTACATTCAATAACACGATTGTCGGCACAAAATGGGACAAGATACCCGAGACGGATTCTGTACCGCTTGTTTCCGATATTTCGAGCTGTATTCTCTCCGAGCCGCTTGATGTAAGCAGGTTCGGCATCCTCTATGCAGGCGCTCAGAAAAATCTTGGACCTGCGGGGACTACAGTTGTTATTATCCGCGACGATTTAATCGGCCATGCGCCGGCATGGACACCCGCGATGCTTCGCTATGACATCCACGCCGCGGAAGATTCAATGTACAATACGCCGCCTTGTTACGGCATTTATATAATCGGTCTTGTATTGGAATGGCTAAAAAATCTTGGCGGTGTTGACGCTATCGCAAAACTCAACCGCGAAAAAGCGGATCTTTTCTACAGCTACCTCGATTCATCGCGTCTTTTTTATTCGCCTGTAGAAAAGCCTTACCGCAGTTTAATGAATATTCCCTTCGTTACAATGGCGGACGATGACGCGAAAAAGACGGAACAGGAAACGCGCTTTGTAAAGGAAGCCGCGGCGCAAGGGCTTATTAATCTTGCGGGACACAGGCTTGTAGGCGGGATGAGGGCGAGCATTTACAATGCCATGCCGATTGACGGCGTAAAAGCTTTGATAGAATTTATGAAAAAATTTGAAGGAAAAAAATAAAGGAAAATATATGTTTCGAATTCAGACATTAAATAAAATATCTCCTTTGGGACTTGATCTTTTCCCTAAGGATAAATATGAGGTCGCAGGCGACATTTCCAATCCTGACGCTATTTTGGTTCGCAGCGCGGAAATGGGCGATACGGAAATTCCATCCAGCGTGATTGCGATTGCAAGAGCCGGAGCAGGTTATAATAATATTCCTGTTCAACGCTGCAGCGACAGCGGGATAGTGGTTTTTAACACTCCCGGTGCGAACGCTAACGCGGTAAAAGAATTAACTCTTGCATCGCTGTTATTATCCTCCCGCAATATAGTAGGGGGTATCAACTGGGCTGCTTCTGTTGCAGATAACGCCGATGTCGCGGAGCTTGTAGAAAAAGAAAAATCCAAATTTACGGGACCGGAAATTAAAGGAAAAACTCTCGGCGTTGTCGGGCTTGGCGCGATCGGCGTAATGGTCGCAAATGACGCAATTTCTCTCGGCATGGATGTAATAGGTTATGATCCGTATATTTCTGTAGACGCAGCATGGAACCTCTCGCGGGAGGTTAAACGCGCCGACACCCTGGAAAGCCTTCTTGCAAAATCGGATTATATTACCCTGCATCTTCCGCTTGGCGATACAACCAAAGGTCTTTTGGATTGTGAAAAACTCAAATTGATTAAAAAAGACGCGCGAATTATTAATTTTTCACGTAACGCTCTTGTTAAAGACAAGGACATAGTCGAAGCTTTGGAATCAGGGAAAATCAGCGCGTATGTTACAGACTTCCCTACACAGGAACTTTTAGCGTGCAAAAAGGTAATCGCGATTCCGCATCTTGGAGCGTCTACTCCTGAAGCCGAGGATAATTGCGCGATAATGGCTGTTAAGCAGATAATGGAATGTCTGGAATCAGGCTCTATCCGCAATTCTGTTAATTTTCCGCGCTGCAAACTTGAGCCGAGCACGCCTTACAGGCTGATTGTTATAAATAAAAATATTCCGAACATGGTGGGGCAGATTACAACAAATCTTGCTAACGCGAATATAAATATTCAAGACTTAATAAATCATCACCGCGATGATTACGGTTATAATATTATTGATACAGAACATAAAATTCCGTCTCCTGTGCTTGATCAAATTCGTAATGTTAACGGAATAATCAAGGTTAGGCTTATAGAAAGGTAAGTTGGTTTGGAATGGGGTTTTCGTAAAACTAAAATGAAATATGTAATACCCCTGTTTGCAGGAGTATTTTGTTCCCTTTTTTTATGCGCCCTTATCGCCGGTTATTCCGGTTATTTTAAAAAACCTTCGACAGTTGTAGTTATAGAAAAAGTAAAAGAAGATTTTTCTACGCTGTTCGCGCCGACAGAAAGTACGCCCGATCCGGTTCTGGAGTATTACCGCAATCCTGAGTATAAAGACTGGGTAATAGAATTTTTTACCGGAGTATGTTCAAATCAGGAGATCGCCTACGCGATTCTAAACAGTTCAGACGAATTCAATGTTCCGCCCGCGCTTGCGTTTGCGTTATGCTGGGAAGAAAGCAGATTTAATCCAAGCGCTGTTAACAGGCAAAACCGCAACGGAAGCATAGACCGGGGTTTGTTCCAGTTGAATAATCAATCTTTTCCGCATCTTGATATTTCAATTTTTTATAATATAAGTTCTAACGCGCGTTATGGAATCAACTATTTGCGCCAGTGTTTAAATTCAGGCGGTACGGAAATTTCGGCGCTTGCGATGTACAATGCCGGAGCCGGAAGAATTAAATCGACAGGAGCGCCCGAAGTAACTTTAAATTACATAAGCCGAATTCTGGAAAACCGAAGAAAGATAGAAAGCAGGTTTCATTCAAGGCTGATCCGCGAAGAAGAAATCAGACTTACACTTAGAGAATTGATGGAGAGGAATTAGGTTGTGTACTTTATCATTGGATAAAATCTGCAATGCTTATTATATGAAAAAATCAGACAGTTACAATAACTGTTATCTCCCCTGCGCTGTCATCATTATAAACAAATAATCTTTGCTCTTCCTTGTTGTATTCCCACTTTAATGTTGTCTCAACTTTTACGGATTCGCAGAAAATATACGCAGGCAGGTAAATAATCGTAGGCGCTTTTATGCTTGTGTCCGGCATGAAGGTAAGGGTGAACTTTTTGAGTTTTCTGTTCCAGTTAAAAGAAAGGAGTTTGCCTGCCGTTGCCATGGGGTAGGGGCGTTTCCAGCCGGCTTGCGCGCGTTCTTTTCCTTCCGAATAAATCGATAAATCTTCGTCGTTCCAACAGTCGCCGTGTTCGTTTGTGTTGCTTGCGGAATAGTTCCAAATTGTTGAATGAAGAAGGTTCGCGTCTATCGCGTCGTAATACATTGACAGCGCATCTTCGTGAAGTTTGTAATCGCCTTTTTTAAAACCGGTTTTGTTGTTTATGTCGAAGGCAAGACCGAATTCGCCGAGAAGGCAGGGGATATTATTCATTTTCTTTTTAGTCCAGTTAATTGCCTGCGAAAGGCATTTTGTAAAATACTCGGCTATATTTTTCTTTCCAAGAATTAATCTGTGTCCGTCGGTATCTATGTTGAACCATGAACGGAAACTTTTTGTAAAGAGAGAAAAACCGTCGTACCAATGGAATGCGTTTACCGCGTTTGGATTGTCATTTTCGTTCCACGACGGATGCGATTCTTCTTTTGTGCAATGAGACAAACCTTCGATAAAAAAGAGCGAGCGTTCATCCGCCTGTTTTATAGCGTCAATGTATTTAACAATAAAAGGTTTTAAAAAGTCATCAGCGAAATTTACTGCACGTCCTTGATAAAGGCTAAAATGTTTTTCGTTTAATAATCTCGGCGCGCCGTTTTCGTTCTGCCAGACTCCTGCCAGTTTCCACGGGCATGAACATCCGTCTTTAAAAAGAGACACACCCTGCGTATTAAATGTCTCATAACGTAAAACAATTTTTTCGCCTGAAAAAAGTCCGTGTACAGGAATATTTTGCGTGTATCCTGATGCGGCGCAAATTGACTGCCACGGGCTCGGATGCGGTCCTGCCGGGATTAACGGATTTTCGGATCGCGAAAGATCGCCGTGTCCGATAAAACCAAAATGCGGCTCGTTCATAGAACCCCAGCCCGAAATTGCCGGAAGATTTTTTAACCGGCGCTGCGCGTGTTTAAAAGCGGCGATGTAGCGGTTCTGCAGCCAGTCCTGAACATTCTCGCCGTCAATTTTTAAATCAGGCGCGTAGGTTAAACCGGCGAAAAACAGGCTGAACATTGTCGCTGTCGCGTAACGGTTGTAATTGCTGGGCCAGATCATCTTTGCGTATGGTTTTGAATAATTTACATTGTATCGTTGTTTTGTAACTGCCGCGCTGCAGGTGTCGAAGTTGTCAAGGTTCATTCCAAGTTTTTCCATTGTCCACGAAGGCGCGCCGTCTCCGCCTGTCCAGCGGCTCCACACATCCTGATGAGGATCGATAAAAATTGAGATGCCTTCTTTTTCGGCAGTTTGCAAAATTTTTCTAAGGTATGCCAAATAAGCTTCGTCATAAATTCCGGGGCCATCGTGTTCAATCGCTTCCCATGTAACGATCAAACGCAGAAAATTCATACCGGCGTTTTTCAGCCGCCTGAAATGGTCTTGCGCTTCTTCTACAGGGAATGGTCTTCCGACAAAGGAAACCTTGTGATCACCTAACGCATCGCCGTCTATGGGGATTTTAGAATCTCCCCCCAGATTGACTCCGCGAAGAATTAAGGTTCTTCCTTCATTGTCCAGAATTAAATTGTTACTTATACGCATTTTTGCGTTAATCGCGTGTTTCTCTGCGAGAACCGCGAATTACTCCGCTAATATTTCCAGAACTTCCCCGGGTGTAGCAGCTTTAAGGATTTCGTCGCGTTTGTCGCTGCTTTTAAAAAGGAGACTGACTTCCGCAAGAAATTGCAAATGAGGCCCGGTTTTCTCCACCGGAGAAAGAGTCATTATAAAAATTCTGCATGGCTGTTTATCCAGAGAATCAAAATCGACCGGCGTTTCTGAAATGCCGATACAGGCGACCAAATCTTCGGTGGCAGCGCATTTACCGTGCGGAATGGCAATCCCGTGCTTCATTCCCGTGGACATTTTTTCCTCCCTGTCCATAACTGCGGTAAGCGCCGCTTCCCTATCCTGTATTTTCCCCGTTCTAACAAGAATATCAAGCAATTCATTGATAATCTCTTTTTTCGTGGTACCCTTCAAGTGAAGGTCAATTGTTTCTGTTGTAATCACTGTTTTTAGATTCATAGGATAACTATACCATACATCTGGCTAAAATTCAATTAATTGCAATGTGGAAAACCTGTGGAAAACAAACGCCCATAAACGTAATATCGAAGGGCTAAAAAATGGTTTCCATTAAATATTAGTGAAAGTTAGACTACTTGATTTTTTTATTAATTTTATTTACAAATATATATGCCACATACTTGGGCATTGGGCCGCTAGCTCAGTCGGTAGAGCATCGCCCTTTTAAGGCGGTGGTCGGAGGTTCGAATCCTGCGCGGCTCATTCAAAGGTATAAAAAAAAGACTTCATCAAAGGATGAGGTCTTTTTTATTGCTTGAATACTTTTAGCAGGATTCGAAACGGAGCCGCGACCCCAGAGGACGCGAAAGCGTCCGACGGGGTAAACCGGCAGGACTGCCGGTTTAGCGGCGCAGGCGGCATGGAAGGAGCAAACAGGATGTTTGCGACTGGAAGGCGAATCCTGCGCGGCTCACTCAAAGGAATAAAAAAAAGACTTCATCAAAGGATGAGGTCTTTTTTATTTATTTACCCTGATGCTACACTGTTTTACGCAGTTTCAGCTCGTTTTCTTTCAGTTCTATTTGTTCCTTGATTTTCGCAAGTTCGTTTAAAAGCGTGCTGCATTCGGTTGATTCGCGGTCTAATGTCGGCAGATCCTTTTCCGTAAAGGCGATATAGGCTTCGTTTCCAAGGCGGGTCAGGCATTTCTGGGCTTGATTTTCAAGCTGTTTGATGTCCCACATCAGTAAACCTCTTTCCCCAAGGTCCTGCGCTTTCGCTCCGGCTTTAATTGCAAAATCTTTTGATACAGCCCAACCCTGTTCCAGCAAGTCTTTCATTCTTTCGCTAAATGTCATAACAATAACTCCTTATCTTAGCAGCCGGCTGGCTGCGCGTTTAATCGAAAATGAAACGAAGTTTCATTAAAACTCCTTTGTTATAAATGTTATTATATCACGTTATTTTCGTTTTATCCCCAGGATTGTAAGATCATCGTACTGCTCATCTTCCCTAATATGAGTATAATACATATACGCCGGATTTTCAGGATATTCCCTTGTATGTGAGCAATAACGTCTGTACTGTAAAAAGTGGCCTTTTAGGAATTCATCAACCTTTTTATCTACCAGCACGCGCGCGTCTTCTCCGGCGTCCTGCGGTTTATAACAGCGGAACATTTTTTCCACCGACACCATCGCCATGATTACATTTTCTACCGATCCTTCGCATGATGAAAAATCAAATTGAAGTTCGATTTCTCCTTCAGGATTGTGATATTTTTTAAGCGTATAAATCTGCCGCGCCATTACCGCGTTAATGATCGCCTCTACGCGCTCCGGGCTCATTTCTTCGTCGGCTTGTCCGCAAAGATGATTTTCGTGCGGTGTGTCGTTCGGACCTTCCGTACAAAGTATTTCTTTAAAATTACTGTCGCGGAATTTTCTTTTTGCTTCTTCAATACCGTCAGTGTAGAGCAGGAGTATATCGCCTTTATCGATGGTTATGGTGTGAACTTTATAGCCGCCTGTGGATTCGATCATAAAATTGGGCAGCACTCCTGTCGCGGGAGTCTGCGGCAGGGTGAGAGTTTTTTTCTTTCCTTCAGTCTGACTGTATAAATGAATGATGTTGTCACCGGCATTGCAGAAACGTACAATTCCTGTCTGCGAATCGAAGAGGCAGAGTGTGAATGCCGCGAACCGTCCTTTAAAACCAAGCGCTTCGATAAAATCGTTGATTTGATAAACAACTTCTTCTATGTGCATTCCCTTCGCGTTTGGTTTCCACTGTTTAAAATAGTTTAAGAACATTGTCGCTACTTGAATCATGATAAGCGCTGCCGGAATTCCTTTACCGGCTACGTCGCATTTAATAATTGCGTAGTAACGCCCGTCAAGGTCCTGATAATCAAAGTAGTCTCCCGATACACCCTTCGCGCCTTCGTAATAACCGAAGAAATTCAAGTTTGGCGTATTCTTTGAACCGTTGCTCTGTTTGTTTCCGCTCGAATCCATTTCCAGCGGAATAAATTTCTTTTGTATTTCTTTACCGATATTCAAATCGGAGGCGGCAAGCGCAGCTTTAACAAGTCCGTGGGTCATGTCGTTGATTGTATTTCCAAGAATCGCGATCTCGTCCTTCGTGTCTATTTTGATGTCCTTTCCCGAAAGTTTAGATTTATCTTCGGTATCGCGGATCATTTCGATATGTTTTACAAGATTTTTTAACGGTCTGATCATCAGCGTCGCGAAAATAAACGCGCCTGTTATTCCGATTAAAAGTACCGCTATTGCGACAATTCCGATTGTGATTAAAAGCCTCATCTTCCCAAGATTTATTTCGCGGACGATTGATTCAGTCGAAACTTCCAGCCTGATTAATCCGCGGTAGAAATTGTTATCCGCTCTTTGGCGGTACATAATCGGTTTATATAAGATATGTTTTCCGTCGCCTTCATCGTTAATTTTGTTATGAGGGAACGGCGGATATGAACCAATCTCTCCTGAGATCGCTGTTAGTATTTCGTTTACTTTTAATTCCAGCGAGTTGATTGATACCTGAATGTCGCTGCGCAATCGCTCTCCTGCCGCGTCTGTACGAAGCGCGAGAGAAAGAAATTCTTCCGTCATTCCTGAAATATTATTGGAAAGTTCTCCGGCTTCCCTTTGAGCGCGCATATTCAGCTCGTTTGCGATTTCTTCATAAAACGGGTCAAGCGCGTCGTTAAAACGCGTAACGCCGGGACGTAATTCCGTTGTGTCAATTTTAGAATCAATATCAGGATCATTTGACGACCAAATATGATTTGTATGTATCGAGTTAAGTCCGTAACCCGTGATCGTTATATATTGTGCTTCGTTAAGAGCGGCGGATTGCGCCGGAAGGTACATCAGCTCAAGAGCGCCGCGTTCGCCGGCTGATTGAATCGCCATCGGAAGATACGATCTTGCGCTGGAAGCAAGTCCTTCGAGCAGTACGCTTGAACGATCCCATAAGCTTCTAAGCAGTGTTTGCTGTTGTGTGTTGATCATCATAAAATACATTGGCATCGAGATCATTAATACTACAAGAAGAATAAGAGCGGCTGTAAACGAAGCAAGTTTAAACCTAAGTCCTCTTCCCCTTCTTTGTATTTGCACAATCTTTTGTTTCTTTTCCATTGGCATAAAATCTCCTGTAATAATTGCATGCGCTTCCTGCTTGACTAACGCGCCTTCTGTTATAACCGAGGCAAGCCCTCTGATCATTGCGATTAATCCGAGAGCGCATAAAACGAAAAGTAATGCGGCAAGCGCTATAATCGGGTTAAATGAAATTAACTTGCGCTGTTCGATGCGCCATGACGGCCGCCATTCTTTTGAATAATCGCCGAACTTGACTGTCCCTGTTCTCGCGACCGGAATAAACGATTCGGCTGTGTACCATCCTCTGACCGAGTGATGCAGTCTTAACCTGTATTCGCCTTCTTCCATGTTTTCAAAAGTCAGTCCCGTAATTTCTCTGTCAGACAGAATGTTAAAATTTCCCGCTTGTTCAGGAGCGGAACCTTCGCGTTCAAGAACGATCGAATCGATGCGTCCGCCTGTTGAAAATCCTCTACCCATCACTCTGATTGCGAGTATCCCCTGTTCATCCTGCTGCGCGTCGACGAAATTTACGCTTGTGTAAGGAATAAATTTATTTGTTTTAAAAATAATATGAGACGGCTGTCCTATATTTCCGGCTTGATCGATTGCGGACACTGAAAACGCCCAAAAGCCGTTATCCTGATTTGAAAAACCGGCAGATGTATTTGATCCCATGATTCTGGAAGGCGGAGAAGAAACCGCCGTGCCTGAGTTCGCGCCTAAAAATTGAAGGTTCCATGTATAACCTTCGGCGTACGGATCGACGGATGGTTCCCATAATAAATTGAAAGTGTTGGAAAGTAAAAAACCGTTTGCGTCCGTTTCGGGTTCGATGATTTGCACTTCGGGCGGCGGCGTGTTTTTTCTGTTAAACACAACACGGGAAGGCGGAGACCAGTTGCCCGCATAATCCTGCGCGCGTACGCTGAAATACCATAAGCCGTCGCTTGCCGCCGTATGTTCCATATTTAAATTTGAAGTATTGCCGATGTTATAAATCATCATCTGTTCTGGCGGGACTGTATTTTGATCCTGGCTCCAGCTCCATGAAAATCCAAGTATACCGGATGTGTCCGCCGGAATATTCCATGTAACCCGCGCTCTTTCCGAACGATTCGCCTTTTGAGAAATAAAATTTACAGCCGTTATTCTCGGGCTTGGCGCTGAATAATCGGGAGAGAGAATGTAAATACGCCCTGCGTTGCGCAAGGTGGTCTGCCAGAAAATATATACGCCGTCTTTGCTCACAACAGGTCTCGCGAATGACGCTTCTGCCGTTGTAGAGGAGAGCATGTGATTTTCCCAGTTGTAATCTCCGCGCTGCGCAAGAACGATTCTGTTATTTCCGCTGCGGTTGTCAAACCAGACAACAGTCGGAGTATTATCGCTGTGGATAAATCCGATTGGATTATTGCAATATGCTTCTACGCTGTTTACGCGCTCTACGCGCCCTGAAATATTAGCGCTTGAATTAATAATTACGCTGTAAATCTGGGGCGATCTGTTGGAAAAACGCCTTTCCCAGACTAAAAGCAGATTATCTCCGTGCCGCGTTAAATGCGGGCGCTGGTTATCAAACTGATCCGCCGAAGCTTGAGTCTGCGTTACAGTATCGTTAAAAACGGTAAAACGCTTCGCCTCAGTCCACATTCTGCCTCCGTCGTCGCTGATTTTATAAAATAACTGGAACGTGGATAACGATTCCACTCCCATAATCAGCGACTGGAAGAATACAATATCCCTGCGTCCGACGCTTGCATGAGCCGGAAGGAAATTGAGCGACAAGGTATTTTCCGGCGTAAAGAATTCAAACGGCGACCAGGAAACTCCGTCATCGGAGCGTGAATAATAAATCGACAATGACTGCGAGCGTCCTCTGGTAACAAAAAGAAAATAACCTCCGTCGCCGCGGACGTACAGACGGGGAGCGACTGTGTTTTCCGCGCCCAAATCCACCATTTGTTTTGTAAAACTCTGTCCTCTGTTAGACGAAATTAAAATTTCCGCCTGAGCCCCGCCGGGAGCTACCGCTATAATTATTCTTCCCCGGTTATCAACCGCCATGCTTAAAATCGAAGGCTCGGTTCCAAGGAATGTATAAGGACCGCTGACGGCGCCTCTCTGCATCCAATCCGATCCTGCTTCCTTGATAGCCAGATAAATATAAATACTGCTGGCGCTGACTTCCTGCCACGCGACTACGGAAAAATCCGTTGAATGAGCGCTGACCGGGAACTTTCCCGCTCTCGGGGTAAACGGCGCCGCTTCTTCCCAGAAAAAATCCACAGCAAAAATACTGCCGGTTGCAATAATGAATAACATCGTGGCGAATAAAATTTTTTGTATTTGATGTATATATCTCATAACGCCGATAATATCCTTTGCTGTAGTTCTATCAGTTTAGTAATATTCCTGTTGCTTGGATTCTGCATAAGCCTTTCCACGAGCGTAAGCGCGACAAGGTTGTTTCCCGCCTGCAGTTCCCGCAGCGCCCTCTGGTAATCGGCTTCGTCTTCGCTTGAGAGAACAAGATTTCCGGGAACGCTCATGCGGCTGAGCAGTCTGTCCCTAACCCGCGTCGCTTCCGTATTTTCAGGGTTCAGCGTAATTGCTTGATTCAACTGCGCGAGGGCTACTTCGTACTGCGCCGTTGCGTTGGATTCTACAATGCGGCTCGCGGAAGTTGTAAGCTCTCTTGAACGCGCGATGTTCGCTGGATTCGGCGGAGGCGGGCGGTAGCCCATGTCAATTTCCGCTTGCGTCAATATCGATCGAAGATTGGGATACCTTGGATTTAATTCCGCGAGGTTTTGAAGATCCGCAAACGCTTCGATTGAGCGTACTCTGGTTCCCGCGACAGCGTTACGCAGACGCTGTTCAAATGTTGCGTTAAAAGCCGCCGGGTCTAAAAATTGTTCGATACGAAGCTCAAGGATGCCCGCTTCCTGATTGACAGGGAACATCAGCCTTACTTCTCTTGTTAACTGACGAGCCTCGTCAAACTTTGCGACTCCCAGCGCGCGCTGTCCAGCGTTTATATGGCGAATACCTTCGTCAAAGTTTCTTTGCGCCAAACTGAGGAGCTGGCTCATTTCCGCGTAAAGCGGCGCTGTAGCGGGTATCACCCTGCCTGAGTTCGCGGACATGGCGGTGCGTACAATTCCCATCCAGTAAATTATTTCTTCGTTTTCATCGGGGTTTGTCAGGCGCCATCTGTTTCTCGCTCTTGTAAGAGAATCTTCGGCTTGCTGGAAATCGCCGTTAAAGTAGGACGTGCGCGCGGCGTTTACAAGATTACGAACTTCGATAATTATATTTTCGTTTTCCGCAAGATTGATCTGCAAGCCTAAATTTATTAACTGGGTGTCGCGAATCTGGCGCAGCGCGGCTGATTCCTGTATTTCAAGAGATTCGTTAAAACGGTCGGAAGCACGTTGAATCCTCTCTCTTGCAAGATCGTAACTCTGCCTTTGGAACGCTGTTTGCGCTTCTCGTAAAAGCCTTTCGCCGTCCTGTCTGTACGCTTCCGCCTGCGTCGATCTGTTTCGCGCTGTTTCTATAAGAGTCAGACCTTGAGAGCGGACATTGTTTAACTCGTTTATAACATTCTGCTCCCCTGTACGCGAAGCTGTAATTTCGCTGTTAGAAGAAAATGCCTGAGTTTCGCGTCTGTGCTGTTCCATAATGGAATTGCCGTTTTGAATGTCAACATTTATCGCCGAAAGCATGGCAGTCAGCTCTTCCAAAGCTTCCGAGGGATAACGGAAAATCGTTATAATGCCGTTCGCGCTTGTCCTGCTTTCTCCGTTAATAAAATTTCTGCTTCTTTCAAGTTCGCCTCTTCTGGAGGTAAGGCTGTTTTGAATGTTGTTATGCGCGATGGTATAGTATCTTTGCGCCGATTGAAGCTCTTCTGTTTGCAGTGTAGAGGAAAGCCTGTCTATCGCGGTAAGCGCGTTTGTAATGTAGGCGGCGCTGTGGTGAACGGCAATCTGTGCGTTAATCTGATTCGCGTTTGTCCTGATGCCGCTGATAGTATTCTGCATTGTTATAATGCTGTTGCGCGTCTGCAGTTCTTCGTTTAACGAGCGCGCAGAGCGGTTGATATTCATGTTTAAACCGGCGTTTGAAGCCTGCAAAAGAGAAGCGTTTGCCGCGCTTATCGAGCGGATTTCCATGAAGGGAGCAATGTCATCCCGGAGGATAATGCTTGCGAAAAGCGTAATTACCTGCGCGCTTGAGCCGAAGAGTTGTCTGTGTTTTTCAAAATACAAAGGAGACAGATTCGAGTAATTTTCCGTTCTGTTAAGCGACGAGATCGCGTTCTGATAATTCCCCGAGTTAAACGCCGCGAGAGAAGCGGAATTCGCGTTTTGGATATACTGCGTGATGGCTGACACAATGGCGCCGATTGAATTGTTCCAGTAAGTGTCAAAAGAGCCAAGTATGCCTTCGCGAATATTTTCTTCGTGCCTTCCGTTGATAATAACCTGCATAAATGAAAGATGGTTGCGGTCGATCATTTCCGGTCTGCTTGCTCTAATTTGATTTAACGTTCTTGTAAAATTATTATTAACCGCGTACATTTCTTGTTTTAACGCGATAAAATTATCCATTGCGGGTGTAATACGCGCTGTCAACTCGTTTATTCCGGCAAGGTTTCCCGCTTCCAGCGCGCGGACAATATCCGCAGAAACCGTTCCCATCTGCGAACTTCTCTGCTGGAATGAAGCGATTACGGAATTCATTCTTTCTGTTTCCCGGCGGACTTCGTTTTCCACGCCGGTTCCGTAACCAGCCGTGTAAAATTCGTCGCGCATAATGTCCATGCCTTCGGCATAAACCTGAACGGCTGAATTGCAGTCGCCTGAGTCCAAAAATTCTCTAGCTCTTTCCAAAATGTCTGCCAGTTTGTTTCTGTTCACGTTGAATTGCGCGATTTCCATAGTTCTGGACAAATAATTCGCAAGAAGTGGGCTTTCGGCTCTCTCAAGAGTGTGAAGCTGTCTTGTCAGTTCCAGTATTACTTCATTGTTTTCAGGGTCGTGTAAAAGCGTGTAGATCAGTTCATCAGCGGAGCGGTTAAAATCATCGCGCAGTTTGTAAATAATTCTCAGCCGTTTCTGAGCTAAATCAAATTTGTCAGGGTTTCGTCTTGCGAAATCGCTTAAAATTGTTATCGCTTGATCGTAATCTCTGTCTTCGATAAGCGCGTCGGCTCTGATTATATCGGGTTCTTTGCCGCCTGCCGCGAAAAGCGCGGTTTGGGCTGTTGAAAGCAGAAAAATCGAGAAAAATAAAAATGTCTTTAATCCGCGCCGTTTTATGTCCGGCGCAGCCGTTTTTCGCTCAGATTCTGGCATTATCATTACTATAATATATTATCGTATTTTTCCTAATGATCCTTTTGGATATACTGTTTTTTTTATTATTTTCCGATATATAATGTATTGTAGATGACCCGCGCTAAAATTACGGCGTTTTTTGCCGTTTCTTACGTTTTTTTTACTCTTTCTTCGCCCTTGCAGGCGGCTGACGGGCAGGATAATTACGGAAATATAGCGGAATATTTAAACGATATTTATAATTACGACGAAAACGCCGGTTTAACCTCTTTTCCGATCCTAAATATCCCCATCGGCGGACATTCCGAAGGCATGGCGGGCGCGTATTCCGCGTTTTCCGACGATATTTCATTCATCGACTTTAATCCGGCAGGCTCTTCGATGCTAAAAAAAACCGAATTAGCTTTTTTTCACAATAACTGGATTGCCGACACAAAGATTGAAAGCGCCGCTTTTGCAACACGTTTCGGCAATTTGGGTGTTGGAGCCGGTATCAAATGGCTTTACACGCCGTTTACCGAGTACAATTATTACGGCGAAAGGGTTTCCAGCGGTTATTATTCCGAAGGCGTCGCGATTTTAAACGCATCCTATAATTTATTTTCCGGTTATTACTTTTCCGGGCTTTCTTTGGGTGTGAATGTGAAATGCGCTTTCAGGACGATGCCTGATTTTACCGACAATTTCGATAATATAATCGGCGGTTCAGGAGCTTCCAATTCCGCGGCGATGGTAATGGCGGATGTCGGTCTTCTTACGCGGTTTAACTTTTTAAAAGGTTACGTATCAAGGGATCGAAACATGTCCGCCGCCGTTGTTATCAGAAACCTCGGACCTCCGGCTCTTGATGAAGCTCTCCCGACTGTTTTTAACGCTTCGATTTCTTATAAACCGGTTCGACCGCTCGCCATTGCCGTAGATTTTAACCTGCCTCTTAATCTATTGGATATTACGCTTCGTGAAAAGCCTTACGTGTCTTTTGGAATTTCAGCCAACGTCGCGAAATTTCTGTCGATGCGCGCCGGATTTATGTACAAACCAGGAGCCAGCCGGATTACCGTTGGAAGCGCCGTCACTTTAAACAGAATTTCTTTTGATATAAATTATTCATTGGATTTGCTTACACAATTCATGCAGCCTCTTAACAGGATAAGTCTGGCTTTGCGTTTGGATCTTGGAGACAGGGGACGAAGCAAGTTAGCCGAAAATGTTGACGAGTTGTACCTTTTGGGTCTTGACGCGTTTTCGCGCGGAAATATTCAGGATGCCAGAAAATGCTGGGAGGAAGCGCTCAGAATTGATCCCAAGTATGAACCTGCCAGAGAAAGTCTTGCCATGCTTGATGAACGCGAAAAATTGAGAGAGCGAATCGAAGACCTTTACAGGCTTGATTTTTAATTTGTAAAACAGATTATTTCTTTCGGCGGAAAACGCGGTAATTTATATTCGGGAAAATGTTGTGTCTTTTTTCAAGGTTTGTTAACCATTCTGTGCTGATATAGTTGCTACCGAGAGCCTCATAAATTGTCGTAAAGTTTCTAAGCGCGTTTTCCGCCTGATTGTGGGCGAATTCTGTCGATTCTTGCCTGTACAAGAGCGACGGCCAATCCGAAGATTGGGCAAGCAGTATTTCGCGCGCCGCCTGATTTAACGCGCGTTCTTTTAAACCGGTATCATCCGGGAAACGTTCCGCAAGTTCCGTCATTCTGTCCATTGACTGGTAAAGGTGGCGGTATATCCAGTCATTGGAAACGTCCAGCCATGTTTCCGCGTAGCCGTTTTCGCCGCATGACGAAAATTCAGGCGCCACAACCTGATACGATTGAGCGTCCTTCATGTAAATGTATTCGCTCGGGCTGACAAAATTCAATCCGTCACATTCAGCGGCTTTTCTGAAAAGTGTTTCGATAAACTCGGGTCCTTCGTGCCATGCGCAGCCGAAAAATCCGCATTTTTGCGTATAGAGGCTTATGGGCGCCTCTTTCATGTGTTTGGACGCTTCTTCAAGTCTTGCGACAGTATTTTGGATAAATTTCTGCGCGTGTTCTTTTACCTTGTCGGACGCGGCTTTCTGATCGTATACGGAATTAACGCGCGTGTAATAACCGTAGCCTGTTCTGTGCCGCTCTCCCGCCGCGCCCGAAAACGGTTTTACGGTTTCGGAGGGAAGATCGTAGCCCGCGTCGTGATCGTTACTTCGGTAAATTTCGTCCGCCGCCATTTTTTCTATTTCCGTTACTGCATAATGATCTCTTGCAAGGATAAAAGTTCCGTTAGGTGTTTTAACGGGGAAGAAACATCCCTTTTCCGGCGCGGGATCTCCGAACAAAAGTCCGTGGCTGTCCAGTATTGTGTAAGAATAATTGTAAGCTTTTAAATACGGTTCCAGAATATGAGTCCATCCGTGTTCCGGGAGCCAAAACCCCTGCGGGTTTCCGGCAAAATGTTTTCTGTAAACAGCGACAGGAATTTCCATCTGAGCCTGCAATGCTTCGGCGTTATGGCTGATGAACGGCAGAAAAGCGTGGGTCGCGCAAGTCGCAAGAATTTCAAGTTTTCCTTTGCGCCTGTAAAAATCGAAAGTTTTTAAAAGATTTTTTTCGTATTTTTCCGTAAACAAGTTTCTTTTTTCTGTTATTGTGTCGTAATAATTTTGCGCGAGTTTATTTAATTGGCTTTGCATGGAAGTGCGTTCAAGTTCCTGTTTGCCGAATTCGATCTGCTTGTCCAGATAGGAAAGATATTTTTTCTGGAAATGCTCGTCGCATAACATATGGCATAAAATCGGCGACAGCGCCATGGCGAGTTTAAACGGCACATGATCGCTGTCCAGCCTGAATAAAACTTCCAGAAGCGGCAGAAGCGTTTCGGAAATATATTCATAAAAACGCTCTTCTTCGCCTATAATGGAAAGGTCGTCTTCTTTTTTATATTCTTTAACGTAAGGGAGATGGGCTTCCAGCACCAGCGAAATCGCGTAACGGAATTCCATAACTACTGCCTCTTTACACGGGATTGGCGATCCGTGTTTTTTATTATCGTTAAATCCTGCACGCCGGAAAGGTGTATTAAAGGATTCTTGTTAAGGCTGGTAAAGGTTGTATTTTCGTTTAGTTTAGGAAGGTAAAAAGGTTTTGACGAAGCGATCGGCATTAATGATTTTCCGCGCATCGCTTCAAGTTTTACGATGTAACAGCCGGCAGCCGGAGATTTCCAGTCGAGCGACGAATGTTCCGCAAGCCCGAGGTACCTTGCGCAGTCTTCGATTTCTACCGGCACAGTAAAAGAATTGTCATCCGGCGATTCCTTTCCTTCTTCGTTCAGCGGAATTACCCGCAGGCAGTAGCCGATAAAACCGGCGGCGTTTTCATGTACCTCCCTGTCGTGGCTTTTTACTTCCCAGAACGCGAACACCCAAAGCGGGTCTCTGATTATTACATCGATAAAAGAGATATTGTATTGTTTGGGTAATGCGGCTGTTTCAGGGTATGCCTGGCTCGGTTCAAGATCTTCGGATTCCGCTTTCTTTTCCGTATTAGACAGTTCAAGAAGTTCTTCGATAATGAAAATCCTTTCAAGAGCGAAAGGGATGTCAATGCCGTTGTCGTCGGCGAGTTTGATCAATTCGTCTGTACTTAGGCTCTCAAGTTTCTGCCGTGATACAGGAAGGCGCTGCTTGCTGACTGCCATGTTATCTAATTGTGGAAAAAATACTAATTTAAGTCAACTGCAGTGCGAGTATAGTTTCAATAATACTTCGTTGATGTTCAAAGGTTTGCCGACATGATCGTTCATACCTGCCGTCAGGCATTTTTCGACATCTTCCTGAAATACATTCGCCGTCATCGCGATAATAGGTATTTTTTTAGCTCTTGGAATATTCAACGTTCTAAGGCGGCTGGTCGCTTCATATCCGTCCATTTCGGGCATTTGAACGTCCATCAATATAGCGTCGAATTTCTCGGGCGTTTCCTTAAATTTTTTAAGCGCCTCCACTCCGTTGAAAGCCTGAACAAGGGTAAGCCCGATGGGTTCGAATAACGCCGCTACTATCTCGCGGTTTATTTCCACATCTTCTACCAACAGAACGCATTTATTTTTTAAAAACGCGTGTATCTCGTCCATGTTGATTTTCGGTTTTTCTTTCGCGTTTTCTTCATTCTCATTCTTGTTCTCTTCGCCGCGTTTCATTTTAACTGTCATAAAGAATGTCGCGCCTTTTCCCAGCTCAGAATTAATCCAAATCTTTCCGCCCATCATTTCCACGATTGTTTTGGAAATGGTCAATCCGAGCCCCGTACCGCCGAATTTTCTTACAGTGCTTGTTTCCGCCTGATTGAATGACTGAAACAGGCGCGCCTGTTGTTCGTGGCTGATGCCGATTCCGTTGTCGCTGATCATTATCTGGATTGTGCAGATACCGTCTTTTTCTCCCATTTCATACGCGCTAAGAGAAATTAATCCGCATTCGGGAGTAAATTTTATCGCGTTACCCAAAATGTTTGTTATCACCTGCGCGAGTCTCTGATCGTCCCCGATCAGCGCCCGGGGGATTTTTGGATCAATTTGAATTGTAAACTGCTGTTTTTTTTCTTCGACCTTGAAATTGGTGACGGTAATTACTTGCTGGATCATGGTTTCAAAATTGAATTCAATGGGAGACAATTCAAATTTGTTGGCTTCGATTTTTGACATATCAAGAACATCGTTTATAACGCCGAGCAGGTGATGTGACGCGCCTTCTATCTTTGTAAAACAATAATCTTTTTTCTCGATGTCTTCCGCGCTTTTTCCGATTGCGGTCATACCTACAATCGCGTTAATCGGCGTGCGGATTTCGTGGCTCATGTTGGCAAGAAATACCGATTTGGCGCGGTTGGCTGTCTGCGCTCCGTCCAGCGCGGATTCAAGTTCAATCTGCGAATCGTTAAGTTCGCGCGTGCGTTTCTGAACAAGTATTTCCAGTTGTTTTCCCTGATTCTTGTATTTTTCCGCTGTTATCAGAATAAGAATTAGTATAAATAAAATCAGAACGGATACGCTTATGAACCACGGAATCTGCGCCTGCGCTACTTTAACCCTGTAATCATAAGTTTTTCTCATCCAGTGTCCCGATATTTCTTCAAACTCAATCAATGAAAGGGCTTTGTCTACTATCGAACATATAAGTTCTCTGTCTTTGTTAAAACCGAAGGTAGAGCCGACAGGATAATTAAAAATTACATTTGCTTTATAACCCGCATGTTCATAAAAATTGGTATGCATGAGAAGCCGGCTTAAATTGGACATTAAAAGCTCTATTTCGTCATTTTGAAGCGCGTCAAACGCTTCGTTTGTTCCTTCGTATTCTACGATGTGTTTATGATTCGGAAACCATTTATTAAATAAATAAGCCTGCCCCGTATCTATTGTCAGTCCGACTTTCATGTGCTGGATTTCATTTATCTTTGCATTTGGGATACTTTCTTTTGACAGCAGCGCGTAATAGTCTGTCATGTAAGAAGTTTTCGGCCATAAATATTCACCAATTCTCTCTTCGGAATATTGAAGTTCTGTTATAATATCCGCTTCGCCGTTCTCCAGCATCCTTAGCAGCGTAGGCCATTCTGTTTGTTCGTCATTTATAACTTCGAATCTAATATTGGAAAGAGCTTCAACATGATAAAGCACGTCAAAAGCGATTCCATACCATTCTTTTTTATGTTTGTCAAAAAAACTGATCGGATAATTATCGTATTCCGCGGCAAGCCGGACAACGGGGCTGCTTTTAATATATGCTTTTTCTTCTTCCGTCAGCCGCGTATAAAGTATGTGCATAAGGTAATCATGGTATCCGGTATTGTACAGTTTTGTCAGAAACGGAACGCCTCCGTTATTCAGCGCTTTTTGCACAACAGAGATGATCGCGGAAAAATCATTATTTCTTGTAGAAAGCGAAACAGGGCTGTATATTATCGGAAAAATTTCGCGTGTCGCTACATCGATATAATCGTTAAAATACGCATGGAACCCTTCGCTGAAAAACGCGTCGGCTTCTCCGCTTTTTAAAGACTTGTAAGCGTCTTCGTAACTGTCAACAAGAATTGTAATAAAATCGTATTCTGTTTGTCCTGCGACATCGGCAATAGTGGATGTGTTTTTTAAAAACGCATATTTCGGAATGCGGTATTTTATGATTTCCTGTAAGGGCAGACTGTTGATTATATACGAGTAGACTACCGAGCGTTCGGCGATAGGGTCGGTCATTAAAAATATTTTTTTTCTGGCTTCTGTGGGGGTAAGCTCTCCAGTAAAATCAACATCTCCCGATCCAAGTCCGTTGTAAAGGTAGTCCCATTCAAGAATTTGCGGTACGAATTGAATGTCAAATAACGCCGTCAGCCATTCGCAGACATATTTTGTAAATCCTCCTACTTCGCCGTTTTCATTGTAAAAGGCTTCGGGAGTTACAATCGCGCCGTAAGTAAATGGTTTTTGCCGTTTTTTAAGGTTTTCGACGGCGGTAATTTCTTCGTCTGTTACACCGGGAATGTCTTTAAATGAAACGTAGCTAAAAGAGGGGATATTTTCATTTTTAGGCGAAGGAAATGTGATTGCGTCAGTTTTGGATAATTTATGACAGCTTGTAATCAATACAAGAAAAATCACTATAACCGTAAAAATTATCCATTTTATATGCCTCATCATATAATTATATATCTTTTTTTATTATATTTGTATATGCTTCATAATATTCAGGTAACTTTGCCGTTATTTCCAGATTATACCCGTCTTTTATCACGAGCCGCGAAGCGTGAAGAAGCAGACGTTTAAGCCCTGCTTCTTTTTTTAATTTTTTATTAAGGGAAAAATCTCCGTATTTATCATCGCCTAAAATTGGGCTGCCGTTTGCCGCAAGATGGCGGCGGATCTGGTGCATTCTTCCGGTACCGAGTTCCAGTTCCAAAATGGAATATTCAAGACCGCAGGCTGTCAATATTCCGCCTGCCGTCAATTTATACATTGTCTCGGATTTCTTGGATACTCCGTGAATTACAAGTTCGTCAGCGATTACGCCTTCGTTTTTAGGAGGGCGGCCGGCGCAGACCGCGACATATTGTTTAACTGCTTTTCTGTCATTTATCAGTTGTGAAAAACGCGCCGCTTCTTTGCGCCCTTTGGCGACCAGCAGAACCCCCGAAGTATCCTTGTCCAGTCTGTGAACCAAATGCGGCTCCCCGGTCTTTCCTTCCTCGCGGAACCATTGCGACAGCAGTGCGTCCAGCGAAGTTTTTACTCCTTTTCCTCCCTGGACGGCAAGCCCCGCCGGCTTATTTACCGCTATAATTTTATCATCTTCATACAAAATTTCTACGTTTTTCACTCCGATAATATAACATGAAACGATTTTTTATATTACTGATTTTTTTTCCTGTTCTGGCTTTCGCCGAATCGATGTATTCGCCTACGTGGGGTTTTTTCCTTGATCTTCCCGAAGGGTATGAATATATTGGCGGCGACGCGAGAGACCGTTTTTCTTTCGCCGGTCCCGGCGACGCGATGTTTGATATTGCCGTTTACAACGGCAGATACAACACTGTGGAGGAATTGGTCAACGATGTCAGCAGACGGCTTTCAAACAAGGGCGAGGTTGATTATTTTCAATATCATGGAAAACAAGCCGCTATTTTTTCGTTGAATTTTAACGAGTTGAATGGCTGGGCTGTCTCTCTCGCGCTGGAAAGCCTTTCGAATCAGCCGCTGTGGCTTCTGGCTCTCGCTTACGGTCCTTCAGCCAACAAGGAGCTGGAACTTTTCCATATGTCCGCTCTGGATTCGCTGTGTCCGACTCAGGCGGAACGGCGTTATCCCGGTCCCATAATGGAGTACAGTTTTCCAAGAGGCGAGAAAAAACGCGTTTCTCTGGCTTTGAAAGGAGTCAGCGGAACGATATATGAAAATGACGCTGAAGCCGCTCAGGTTTTGATAGAACGCGAATTTATTATCCTTCAGCATTTCGCGAATTCGCCGAACTGGAAAGAAGCGTGGACGCGCTACTACAGAGCAATTTTTCGCGATTCATACGACAGAATTTCTGACGCGGCTTCTATGATTGTACGCAACTGGGGCGGTCCCCCTTCCGGCGGCGAACAGGAAAAAAGAGCGTTTGCGCAAAGAGCGCTGGATTTTGTTCAGGAATTTAATTATGAAAGGGATTTAACCGGAAGCGATTTTTTAAATCTCGTAAGCGCGATTGCGGATGGCAGGGGCGACTGCGACAGCCGCGCCATGCTTTGGGCGATTATTCTTGATAAGTCGCAGATTCCGGCTTCCATGATGATTTCGCGCCAGCACAGCCACGCGATGGGTCTTGCAGACCTTCCGGGAAGCGGTGCGCGTTTTGAATCGTTTGGAATACAATGGCTCGTGGCTGAAACCACCGCTAAGGTGGGCATCGGCATGATTGCGCAGGATTTTTCCGATCCGAGCAACTGGCTCGGCGTCATTTTTGAGTAATTGTAATAATTTAAGGCGCGCCGCTCACGTTGAAGCGTTCGCGCATTATTCGTCACATTGACTTTTTTCATGCGCCACGCCTCGCTAATTGGCAGCAACAACGCGCTTGCGCGCGCACATTTGGGCGGGTGACTGACACCCTCGGTGACACCACAGGTGGCGCCTTAGGTGTTTGTTAAGAGGGTGTAGACTTGTTGTTCAGTTTCGGCTTTTAGGAGGGATTCGCGTAAATCGCGGTTTTTTAACTTCGCGCTGAACCATGAAAGCGTTTGTAAATAATATGAATGTTGGTTTGCAGCCGCGGCAATCATAAAAAGAAGCCGAACCGGTGCGTCGTCCATAGCGTGAAAATCAGTTATATCCACGCGGCTGACGCCGACCGAAACAACAAGGTCTGTGACCGAGGACAGCCGCACATGGGGAATCGCAATTCCGCAGCCGATCGCGGTGCTCATCAGTTCGTCGCGTTTAAGAATTTCCGAGGAAAGTTCCTGTCTGTTTTTGATCTGCGGAGCGGCTGCCAAATTTTTGGCAAGCGCCAAAAGCGCGTCCTTCTTATTTGAGTGGTTTAAAAAAATTATGCGGTTGAGCGATAAAATTGATTCAGTATTTATCTGGACAATCCGCGGGTCCAAGGTACCGGTAAGCATATCATCGCCTGACATGGATTAATTATCGCATGATATTTTAAAATCCGTCAATGTTTTCTTATATCGCTTCCAATACCGCTTCCAAGGCTTAAAAAAAAAGCCGCCCTGAGGGCGGCGCCAATATATCTATTCGTCTAGAATATTAATATGCAAATCATTTCTGCTGGTGTAGAACAGGTATTTATAATTTTTCCCGTTATTAGATTCAATAGCAAGATAACGGTATTTATCTAAGCCTTTTATATTGGTGCTAATAGTATCACTGTCGCCTTTGCCTTTAAGCATACCGGCGCCGTAGACGATCCACTCCTTGCTTCCGGGCTGGTGTAAATGGACGATAAAAACTATCCCCGAATCGGAAGAAAGGTTGTGCATTTTTATATAATCCCTAAAAAACCCTTCTATCTCCATAGAGTCAATTACCGAAACAAGAGGCTTATCGAAATCCGGCTGGGGATAGTCTAAATTTTTCGGTATTTTTTTACCTGAGGACTGCGCGTTCAAACAAAACGCGAAAGAAACGAATAACAGTAGAAATAGAATTTTCTTCATAGAATGCTCCTTAAAATAAAGTTACGCCCATGTTACTAAAATCAAATAATAAAATCAATAAGTTAGATGGTTTCCCGCTCCGGTATTTTGGGAAGCGCTTTTTTCTAATTTCTTAGCTGGTGCAATGAATCAAGCGGATATAATTCTCCGACGGTGGAGTTAACCTGCTTTTCTCCGCTGCCGGCAAAGCGGACTGGCGCGTCCGGAGGCATAAACTCGCTTATGACCTGCCTGCAAGCGCCGCATGGGCCGGTCGGGTCAACGGAATCCGGCGTAGAGACCGCGAGCGCTTTAAAACGGAGATGACCCTGAGCGACCGCAGTACAAATCGAGTTTCTTTCAGCGCAGGTGGTTAAGCCGAAGGAGCGGTTTTCGACATTTACGCCGGTTATCACAGTTCCGTCTTCGCAAAGCAGCGCGGCTCCCACGCGGAATTTTGAATATGGCGCGTAGGCTTTTAAAGCGATTTTTTGCGCCTCTTTAAATAATAAATTCATCTGTTCATTATCAATCATGCTTGCCTCCGGTTTTATTATATCATATAATGACGGTGAGAATTCTTCCGGGGAGGGGTTGTGGCTCAAAAAAAACGAAAAGTAAAGATAGTCATAATTTTAGTGATTTTTATACTATATTTTTTTATCGCGGCAAGACCTGTTCCCCGCGAAACGGCGCTTTCCTGCAAATGGATTAGTTCTCTTACGCAGACCGCGTTAGGCGATTATTACGGCGATACCGAAGAAAAGCCCGATGCCGCTCCCGTTGTTTTTAAAGGTGATATTCTTCCTTTTACTTTGGGCGCGCGTTTTGGTTACGTCGATGAATCGGGGCAGTTTGCTTTAAACAAAGTTAAAACAAATGATATTTACCTGAGTTCCGATATGTGGTCTGAGTACGGGGCGGAACCTGTAAATATTTTAATTAATAACATCCGTTTAAATACGGAGATAAATATTGAAAACGCAAGAGGGTATCCTGTATTGCTGGACGACAGGATTTTTATTTTTGGAAGCGAACAGAATTCGCTGTCTGAAATTAACGAGTACGGAAGAACAAAATGGATATACGAATTCGGCGCTCCGCTTACCTGTATGGATGCCGCTTCCGATCTTGTTCTGACAGGTTCTCTCGACGGTGTTGTCGAAGTTTTTAATTCAGACGGGGAGCGTATTTTTTATTTTGAACCGGGAGGTTCGCGCTATTCAGTAATTCTTGGCTGCGCTCTTTCCGAAAACGGCTCTTATATTGGAATTATCTGCGGTATTAACGAACAGCGCTTTTTATTATTTGAACGTTTCGGCAGTGCGAGCGGTGAATATAAAATAGTTTATCATGAATTTTTAGGAAGCGGATTTAGGCGGCCGGTTCGTATTCAATTTATTGATAATGACGCGAGAGTTGTTTTTGAACGCTCGGGCGGAATCGGCTGTTATACGATAAAAACAAGACGCGGAATAACCATCCCGCTTGACGGCGATATTGCCGCCTTTGACGAATCCGGCGACAGAGGATTATTTTTCCTTGTAACATCGCATCTGTATCAGAACAACAAACTGATAGGGATAAAATTTCCGCAGGAAAAGTGGTTCGGGCTTTCAGGGTTTGCTCCCGAAGATTCAATATTCTTAAAAGCGCCGTTTAAAAGCGAAAATGTTTTTCTTGGCAGGACATCGGACGGCTCCGCGCTTGTCGCCGGAGGCGGCACTTCCTTAATTTCCTTTAATCTGGAGGAAAAATAAAAATGAAAAAATATATATTACGCATAACATTAGCGTTAATTTTTATGTTTGCCGTATTTTCTCTCGGCTCCATGAGCTGGCCTTCGTTAAACGCCGTTCTTGCGCGTAACTTCGGTTCAAACGATAGGGGAATGCCCGTTCTTGGGATGATTTTCAGCGGCGGAACAGACGTACTTGCGGCTGAAAGCGGAGAGGTGATTTTTTCGCGTAATAAAAATGATCCTGCTTCGCGTCTTCCGTCTCCGCTTGGTTCGTGGACTGCTCTTGATCACGGAGACGGATTGATCAGTATTTACAGCCGTTATGCCGAACATGAGATTCCGTTTACGCAAACATATGTCGAAAGACAGACAGCGATTGCTTCAAGTGGAATATCCGGCTGGTCGTTGCAAAACGGCTTTTATTTTATGCTTTTCGACAGAAGGGAGCGCCGGTGGATTAATCCCGCGATGATTATCACCCCTTTGCAGGAAACGCGTCCTCCGCAGATTATTTCCGTGGATTTGCGCAACGCGCAGGGAACGGGTATGCAGTCGCGCAATTTAACGCAGGGGCGCTATACGGTCGTTGTTAATGCCGCCGGGGCGGGACGCCAGCAGTACGCGCCGCAAAAAATTATCTGTCTTGTAAACGGCGCGGAGGTAAGCTCCTTAAACTTTGAAGCAGTTTCCGCAAGAGACGGCGTTTTGATGGTTTCACGTAACGGACTTGTTTCCGCAAGGCAGATATATTCCGGTTATCCTTCATTTGAGGCAGCCGAAGTTTTTTTTACCCGCGGACAGGTAACGCTTGAAATAATTGTGCAGGACATCTCCGGCGAAAGCCGCAGTGTTGTGAACCGGCTTATTGTAAATTAAGTGAAAACGTGGTCGATGCCGGTTAGCGCCGGAAAGAGCGAAACGGTTTCTTGCGCCTGCTGTTCGGGAGTGAATTTTAAACCCACTTTGGACTGCGACGGATTTTCATTTGTCCGCTGTGTTAAATGTAATCTTGTACAGAGAAATCCCAGATTTAAAGAAGAAGATATAATCGCCCGTTACAAAACTTCTTTTGGAAACGATTACCTGTCCTATGAATTGAAAAACGAAGAGGCTTTTTTAAAACTGCAGATGCTGGCTCTCGCAGACGCGGGTTTTTATAAACTGGAAAAACAATATTTCCAGCGCGCGGATAAAACCGGCGCAAACGCGGACGTTTCGTTAATTCGGAACTTTTCTGTTCTAGAACCGCAGGTTCAAGAACCTTCGGTTCTAGACATAGGCTGCGCGACAGGAGCGCTTTTGTCATACCTTCGGGAACGCGGGTGGCGCGTAACAGGCGTTGAAATTTCTCCTTCAGCGGAATATGCGCAGAAAGAGCGTTCTTTAGACGTTAAAAATATTCCGCTTGAAAAAAACAATTTTCCATCCGAAAGTTTTAACGTGATTCACGCTTCTCACCTTATCGAACATTTAAATGATCCTAAAACTTTTCTTGACGAATGTTTTAGAGTTTTAAAAAAAGACGGAACAATATTTTTGACAACACCTGATATTTCCGGTTTTCAAGCACGCCTTTTTGGTTCAAACTGGCGATCAGCCATCTTCGACCATTTATATCTGTTTTCTAAATCAACGCTTAAAAAAATGCTTAAAAACGCAGGTTTTAAAAAAATTCATTTTCGCACATGGGGCGGTCTTGCCGCAGGCGCCTTAACCGAAAACGGTTTTTCAAAATGTCTAAAAAAAGCCGCCGACCGCTTGGCGAAACTTTTTAACTGCGGCGATGTAATGATTGTAAGAGCGAAAAAAATATAGATTTTTTATAGAAATTTTGCATAATTTATCATTTTGGTTTATAATTAGGAAAATATGTAATTACACCGTTATGCGGTGTATTCAATATGCGCCGCCGCTTCGAATCTTTTGTTTGTCGGCGCTAAAAAAAGGAGCTGTTATGTCTGAAAATTCGTCCGAAAAGAAAACTGCCAACCCGGGTCCTCTTGGGCTTTTAGGTTTTGGCATGACGACCGTTTTATTAAATCTTCACAATGCGGGGATCGTCGAACTTTCTATCGTTATCGTTGCGATGGGCTTTGCTCTTGGCGGAGCGGCGCAGATTATTGCCGGAATCAGCGAACTTCGGGTAGGCAATACTTTTGGGGGAACAGCGTTTACAGCATATGGCTTATTCTGGTGGTCGTTATGCCTTATATGGATTAATCCTTTCGGCGTTAATCCCGCAGATAATATTTCCATGGGTTTTTATCTTGCCTTATGGGGTGTTTTTACCTTCTTTATGTTTTTAGGGACGCTGTCGCATAATATGATTACAATGACAGTATTTTCATCATTAGCGGTTTTATTTTTCCTTCTTTCAATCGGCGATTTTACTGAAAATCGTCACATAACAATAATCGCAGGTTATGTGGGAATATTCTGCGGATTATCGGCAATTTATTCAGCTATGGCTCAGGTAGTAAACGGAGAATTTGGAAGAAAAATCTTCCCGACATGAGCCGGGTTTTATAATTTTAAAAATAAACCTCGAATGTGTTGTTCGAGGTTTTTTTATTATTCTTTAACTGTAATTTGAAGCGCGGGTATTTGAAACCGTGTATTCTCGTCCTGACTTAAAGTGTATTCGGGCAGGATGAATGATCCAGCGCATAGCGGGATGAATGTAAGTTTTAACACAACGCCGAGTGATTTTTCGCGGGTTGTGACGGGAGCTGGGGCGAGGATCGCATTTTGCGGAATTTTAGGCATGAAAAATGACGGCGGCGGCAGGCGGTCTATGGGCGTGTTTGCGCGTAACGTGAGAATTTGACGGTTTTTTAATGTCATTTCGGGCGACGCTTCCCAAACAAGTGCGTGTGTTACTATGCGTTTTTCTGGCGGAGCGTGGAGTACGGGCGGCTCATCGCGTGACGGTATTTCTGTCGCCATAGGCCAATTACTCTGCGTATGCGCGTTCGGGGAAAAAATAAAAAAAAACGCAAATGAAATAAAAATAATTTTAATATTAAAATTCATGTTTAATAAGTATTTTATATTAACAGTTATCATGTTATTTACCTTTAATAATCAGGTCCCGGCTGATTTTCTTCGGGAGCCCATTCGCGGCTTTTCCATTTTTGCTGTTCTTCCTGTTTTAAATAATCAAAAAGAATTTCTCTAAGATCATCATGGCTTCTTGACCTGCCTTCCGAATTTGTTTCCATATTGCCGGACATAAGACTCAATTCCAGATTTCGTTTCGCTTCAAGGCGTTTTGGATCTTCTTTCAGCGCTTCCCTGAATGAATCCGCCGCTAAACGGTATTCGCCTTCTTCGAAAAGTATTACGCCTGTGTTGTAATGGTTTCTGTAGCGGAGTTCGCGGTGTTCGTTAGACGGGAATTTTTTAAGCAAATTTTGAGAATCAACATATCTGTTTAGCGCGGCTTTACCTTCGTCTAAAAGATAAAAAGAAAGCCCAAGTCCGTATTCGGCGTAAGGCGCGGCGTCATCATGGTTAAGCGCTTTTAAATAGGAAATTATCGCTTCGTCGTATCTGCCGCGCGAGCTTAAAAAATTCGCTTCGAGTAAAAGCATTTTACCTTCAGTACAGGATGAGAAAAACATCATGATCGTTATTATCGAAGCGATCGGAATGCGGCGCATGGCGGACTTTCCGGGCTGGCGCGTAACAAACTTTGAAACGGCGAATGCGGCTAGTGCGAGTATGACAAAAAAAGATCGTCTTTGCTTGGGTTCCCTGTTGCGGTTTGTGTTTTCCATTTCCTGCGAGAGTGATAATAAATTCGAAGAAAGAACGAAAGAAGCGTCTTCGCGGTTTGCGTCAATGTAAACGCCTCCTGTTCTTTCGGCGGCTCCGCGCAGAAGGTAAGAATCTCTGCGGCTTATCACAGGCAGGGATTCGGGGTCGTCTAAACGCTCCTGAATCAACTGTCCGTCGTCACTGCCGGCAGCCACGGCAAATAAAACAATATTTTCTCTAACACAACGGTTTACTGCGTTTCGCATAACGCCTGAATGTGTTTCGCCGTCCGAGATAAGAACGATTGTTTTTCTTGCGGGGGACGCGCTTTGAAAAGCGTTTGCCGCGGCTTCGATTAAAGATTCAAGATTGGTGCTTCTTCCCGTCATACTGGAGCCGTCTATCGAATCAAGAAAAATGATCGCAGCTTCGCTGTCATAAGTTAACGGGACTGCCAAATAACCCCTGCCTCTGCCGATTGCGGCGGCAAAACGCGCTCCGGGAACGGAAGCGATACTGTCTTTTGCAATCGCTAGTCCGCGTTCAAGGCGCGACTGAGGCATAACGCGGGAACCGGGCGCGGGGATTTCACCGCGAATGTCCATACTACGGGAAACGTCGATTGCGAAAACGGTGTCCAGACCCCGTCTGTATTCCGATGGCGCGTAACCCATACCCCATTTTGGTCCTAATAAACCGATGACAGATAACACGATGAACAAATAGAAAAATAAATCGGAAACAAGCATTTTTGTTTTAAGGACAGGATCGATATTGGCTGATTTTAATTTCATGTTAGCGCTCCCAGCAAATATCTTCTTGTAAATTTTATCGCTGTAAGCAGAATAACCGCCGCCAGTAAAAATTGAAAAGAACAGGATGTCATGCGGTTAACAATACGCGATCTCTGTATCGTAATTTCGGAATCGTCAATCTGCGCGAAAGCATCTGCAAAAGCTATTGTATTCGGAGCGGAAATAAAAACGCCGCCTCCCGCCGCGCTTAAACGCCTGAGGCTTTCCGCGTCGTAACGCGAATCAAAAATTCCGGTTCTGCGGATTTTTGTATAAGGATCGATGTAATCAATCGGCACTCCGCCTGTTGATCCTACAGCGATTACCCAAAAAGAAATTCCCATTTCGAGTAACAGACTCGCCGCTGTTTCCGGGTGTATCGATCCAGCGTTATTTTCGCCGTCCGTGATTAAAACGGCGACTTTTCTTTTTGCGTTGGATTTATCAAGGTGGTACGCGGCGACAGCGATTCCCATGCCAAGAGCGGTGCCGTCGCCTTGTTCGCCTATTTGGAGCTGTTCAAGCCGAAGTTCAAGCGCGTTTCTGTCGGAAGTCGGAGGGAGAAGCAGCGCCGCGTCTTCGCCGACCGCCACAAGCCCGATGCTGTCTGTCGGGCGTTTGCGCGCAAATTCAATAAGCATGGAGCTTCCCGCGTTAAAACGGTTTTTTCCGTCCATGTCGATTGCCGCCATGCTTGGGCTGGTATCCAAAATAAAAATTATATCGGCGCCTCTGTTAAGCCAGACAGTTTCTGCGGTTTTAACCGAAGGACCTGCCGCGCTGAAAAATAATAAAAATATTCCCGCGATTTCCAGAAACCGCAGAAGTTTTACAAAGCCGCCGATATTGGAAATTTTTATATGAGCGCCGCCGGGAGCGCCGAGCGGAATCGCGGCGACAAACGGATTTTTCAGCCGTGAAAAAATAATGACGGCTAACGGAATAATTATAAACGCGGAAAAGGCAAGGATGGGATTGTCAAAACCAAGGTTCATTTTTTCTCCCCAAAAGGTGACTGACACCTTTTGTTTGATATTTGACAGTTTTGTAAGAAATTAAGAGGTGACTGACACCTTTGGTTCATTTTTTTTCCTCCTTGTTTTTGACATTGACGAAACTGCGCATGTCATCAAGAAGGTGGAGGATCTCCGAAGATTCAACATTGACGCCGGAGAAACGCATTCTGTCGCATCTGGAAAAAAAACTTCCAAGGAACAAACTGTCTTCCAGAGCTTCAAATGTGCGTTCAAATTCGCGGGCGGTCATGGAGCGGCAGTTATCTCCCGTAAGTGTGGAAAGAAAATCTCTGAATTCGTCCGAGAGTTTGTCCAGAACAGAGCGTTTATCCGCGCCTTTTTGCACTGCGCGGTAAAGCCGTCTTTCCGCGTTGCGGATGGAAACAAAGAGCCTTCTTCTTTTCCATTTTTCCCGCCATTTTTGAATCGCGGTTTTACCTTTAAAAATAAACCAAATAACGGAAAGTATAAAAAAAACAATCGCCGCCATTGTTCCGTAAATCATTATCGCCGTACCCGGCATTGCCAGAACGGAAGCCGCCGTGGACAGCGCCGGCGCGGAACGAGCGTCCAAGAGCGAATTTACTGTAACGCGCAAACCGGTAAAATATTCTCCTCCGATTTCGATAACGGGCATTTCCAGAACGCCTGCGGCAAACGGAGTGAATTCGATCATCAGCCTGCTTCCTGTAGAGCGCCTCTCTAAAATCACGCGTTTAAAATCGATGCTTTCATGCGAAGGAAATTTATCTTCGGTTATAAAATAATTGCTTTTAGTTAAAATAATATCTTCTGAAACCTGCGAAGCGGGCAGCGACAGCACCAATGTCGCAGGGTCTCCTACATAAATCTGCCCCGGTATCAAATACGCCCTGTATGCCTGCGCGTTTAAATTAATATTTACTAACATGAAAATGAATAAAAGAAAAAATTTCGCGCAGACACGAAGACGCAAAGGAACGCGCGTACTTTGACTTTGTTTGTTTTCTTCCATATAAGTCATATCTTCTTCCTGACGCGGTGTTTGTGTTTTGTGCGGCTGCCGAAGAATTTTATAAGGACGGAAGGAGCGTCAGCGTCTACGGGGAGTTCTAAAAAAGAGGCGCCGCATTTTCTGCATTGGGTTTCCCACCATGTTGATTTTTCTTTGTGCCATAACGACCAGCTTTCTTTGAATGAATCAAGGCTTGCGGGCGCTTCTATGCGAACGCCTGTCTCGGGGTCTTCCAGGGTTATTAAGCCGGGGAAGGGGAGTTCTTTTGAATCGCTTATGCGTAACGCGATTACATCGTGTTTTCTGCAAAGGTTTCCCATTTCCTGTTCCCAGTTAACGCTGTAAAAATCGGATATGACTACTACAAGCGATCTTTTTTTAAGCAGGCGCTGGGCGCCTGTTAACGCCGAGGCGAGATCGCTTCCGTATTGGGACCTGCGCGGTATTACATTGTTCTGATACTGAAGCGCGGATGTAATAAGCGTCATTAAATATTTTCTGCCTTTGCGCGGCAGAAAGGCTTTTTCTATGTCTCTGTCAAAAAAAAGCGCGCCGATCTGCTGTCCTGTGTGTTCTGCGGAAAAGGCGACAAGAGCGGCGGAAAGCAAGCCTTGTTCGTAAGGGCTTAATCCGTGACGCGCAATGTGCGTTCTGTGCATTGAAGGACTGACATCCAGTAAAATCATTATAGTTAATTCGCGCTCTTCGCGGTACATTTTTACGAACGGATTGCCGAAACGCGCGCTTGCGTTCCAATCTATCGATCTGATGTCGTCTCCGGGTTCGTAATGACGCGCTTCGTCAAATTCCATGCCCTGTCCTTTAAAGATCGATCTAAAGTTTCCGGCGAGCATTTCTTCCGCGAGACCGCGTGAAATAATGGGAAGATTGATAATGGATTTTAATAAATCACTTGTTTCCATGCATTACGGCACCGGCACATGGCTTAAAATTCTTTCGATAACCGCGTCCGCGTCCATTCCTTCGGCTTCCGCTTCGTAACTAAGCACAAGCCTGTGACGCAGTACCGGAAGCGCCGCTGTTTTAACGTCTTCCGGGCTTACAAAATTGCGCCCGTCGAACATTGCCTGAATTTTACAACAGCGGTAAAGAGCAATGCTCGCGCGGGGAGAGGCGCCGAATGACACATAACGGTAAACGCCGTCTTCTGATTTATTAACATCCTGAATGGAAGCTTTCGCGGCGCGCGATCTTGTCGATGAAGGACGTGTCGCGGTAACTATCGATACAACGTATCTGCTGATTTCTTCGTCAATATGAATCGCTTCCGCGACAGAACGCAGAAGCGCGAGTTTATCCATTGTTAAAACATTTGAAAGAGGTTCCTGCGCGGAGCCTGAGCCCGTTCCCGAAGAAAGCGGCGGGCTGTTTTTTACAACGTCAAGCTCTTCGACAGGAGCGGGATAGGTGATGAGAAGCTTCATAAGAAAACGATCCAGTTCGGCTTCCGGGAGAGAGTAAGTGCCTTCATGTTCGATGGGATTTTCTGTCGCGAGAACGAAGAACGGATCGGGCAGGGGATAGCTCGTCTCGCCGATTGTTACCTGTTTTTCTTCCATCGCTTCGAGAAGGGCGGACTGCACTTTCGCGGGCGCGCGGTTGATTTCGTCTGCAAGAATTACATTCGCAAAAACAGGTCCCTTGCGTACTGAAAATCTTCCGTCTGCCTGTTCAAAGATCATTGTGCCTGTTAAATCGGCAGGTAATAAATCGGGAGTAAATTGAATTCTTTTAAATTCAAGCCCTGTAATTTGCGCGAGACTCTTTACCGCTAACGTTTTCGCGAGACCGGGAACGCCCTCCAGAAGAATGTGCCCGCCTGCGACAAGCGACGCTAAAAGTCCGTCGATCATTTCTCTTTGACCGACGATGCGTTTCGCCATTTCTTTCTTGCAGTCGGAAATGAGAGCCGCGCATCTATCCAGTTCTTCTTTTTGAATCATACGCTAATAACGATCCGCATCGACACGATTGTTCCATGCCGGAGGTTCCTTCGCGCCTGTCGCGTATTCATCCAGCATATCCTGATTAAATAAAGACACAAGATCCGCCGCCTGTGCTCTGGTATAAAAGAATGTAACGATGTCGCTGACTCTGTTATTGTCTCTCGCCATTTCGTCAATGTATTCCGCATCGAGCTGGAAGACCGTAAAGAAAGGCGCTTTATCTTTGAAAGTGTATCCGAGGTGGATTCTCATATTGCCTCTGGCGCGGACAAGAAAATCAGCCTGCTGCCAAATTAAATATCCGATTGTTTCTCCGTATCTTTCCTGCGATTTTCTGTCGTTCCGCGACAAATTGCGCATGTCGTAATCTTCGTTGTATCTGTCGAGCGAACTCTGAAAAACCAGCCGCCCTTTCCGGCTCCAGAACTGCTGGCAGTTGATCATATTAAACTTGTATTGAAGGCAGACAGCGTCTTCCTTGGGATAATAAGTTACCGGGGCGATAATTTTTTTTAACTTGCCGAGCCCGAAAAACGTCTCGATCTGTAATTCGATTTCTCCGATTTGAATGGGTCTTGCGTTCAGATCAATGGTAAAATTGTCTTTCACGCCGGTGGTTTTAGGGACTGTGGTGCATGAGCAAAACGCTATGCAAAACGCCGTAATTAAATATATATAATTTGATTTCATATATACACATTGTAACATATTTTTAGGATAGTCAACGGGAGGAAAAGTTATATTTTAATGCTTGCTCTATACTTAGCTTTCTCGTAATAGCATCTTATTTAATAAGTAACTGTCGATGTTTCTTCTGCCGTCTATTACCAGCATTATATAAATTATATCACCTTCTATTTTGTATATTACTCTCCAATATTCTACTATTATTTCCCTGTATGTTAGATATCCGTTTTCTTCAAATTCGGGGACTAATCGATGCCGTCCGGGGTACATATCTAATTTTTTAACATTTTTATATATCAGGTTCAATAATTTTTCCGCATAAGCCGGATTTGTCCTGTCAATGTAATCTATAATCTCGCTTACATCTTCTCTTGCAGGCGCTGTCCATTTTATTTGATATTTTTTATCCATAATTATTTCTTACTTATCTTTTTCCTTAGTTCTGAGAACACTTGCTCGTGATCATATACATTTCCTTCGGCAATTGATTTTTCTGCATATTGTAATAATTTGAGCAGCGCAAACGCGTTTTCGGTTTGCTGATATGATTCAATGTCCATTAATACAGCTTTTGCCTCTCCGTTCTGAGTTACGATAATAGGGCTTTTTCTTTCGTTCACGTATTTCATCATTTTTGCCGCGTTGGATTTTATGTAAGAAATAGGTTTTACATCCTCTTTTAAGTTAATGTTCATTTGAAACTCCTTCAAGTACTTTAATGGTACCGAATTAAGACTTATTTGTCAAGATTATTTTGATGTCTTTAAGGCGGTTATTATCTGTATCCATATTCATGTAAATGTGTTTTACGCCTTGAGTTACGAAGGGATCGATTTGCCCGGTAAAGCGCGATTTGCGCATAACGGAAAGCGGCGCGGGGCGTTTTTAAACGTCTGCGGCAGGTTCTGTCAAGTCATAATATACTACAATACATCAAAATATACTGCTATAACAAATTTGTAAAAAAATTTTTTTTTTTGGGTTTTTGCTTGACATGTTTTCCTAATTTGTATATATTTTGATCAAAATATATGTGGACAGCGTAGGGTGTAGTAGGTGTATTCTCCTATTTTAAAAATAGGTGATAATGCCTATATGCATTATTACTCGATCCATGTATATTTTTGTTAAGGGAAAATGTCCCTTTATACCAAACTCCTGTATGGGAGGGAAAAAATTCTGAGGAGGAATGAATTATGTTAAAAAAACTGATTGTGGTCACGGCCGTATTAGCGCTGATCACAGGGACTGCGTTCGCTCAGGTGACCATCGGCGGCCAGCTGCAGCAGGGCATGACCCTGTTAGAAGGCAATAACGTTAAAGAAAACGGCGTTACGTCCGGGTCATCCTACGCGGGCACTTTTAACCACGAAGCTAAATTCAGCTTCTTGTTCGGGGACGGCAAGGCGGGCGGAAGGCTCGTGTGGACGCTGAACAGCGCCGCGATGTGGGGCTGGCTGCAGTGGAGGCCGAACCAGTATTTTAGAATCAAGGTCGGCAGCGACGGCGACGGCGAGTGGGGCTTCCCGCAGATAGCGGGCTGGGGCTTCACCGGCGAGGCGAAGAACTCGGTGGCGGCGGTCTCCGACTACGGCGGCGGAATGTTCATGAGCTACAGGAACATCGGCCTTAACTACGGCGGCTTCGACGGCGCCGGCACGTACCACCTGGGCGTTTCCGTATGGCCCGTGGACATGCTCCAGATCAACCTCCTTTTCCGCGACATAGACCAGAGCCTGCCGCTCCCCGAGAGGCTGGCTAAACTGCAGTTCATAGTCCAGGGCACCATCGAAGAGGTCGGGACCATCAGGTTCGCGGCGGTCGGAGAGGGCGGCCTCAGGAAAGACGCGGCGGACGGCGCGGACATAGGAAACATCTTCCTCGCGTTCCACTCGGCTTCCATCGTGCAGGGCCTCGGCTTCGAAGTCGGCCTCAGGTGGGACCCGCCGCGCAAGGGCAACGTGAAGAACAAGCTCGAGAACAAAACGTTCGACAACATCAACGTGGCGTTCGGCGTCAACCTCACGAAGACGGACCCCTTCAACCTTAAGATCCGCGGCAACGTCGGCTTCGCCGGAAAAGACGCGGGCGAAACCAGAAACGCGACGTTCGGCTTCCACGTGCTGCCGAGCTACAAGCTCCCGAAGCTTACGATATTCCTCCACGCCGGCATGGGCATGGAGTTCGTGAAAGACCCGGCGCCGGACGCGGACAAAGTCAACTACCAGTTCTTCATCAACCCGTACATCTGGGTTCCGATGGGCGGCATGAGGATGTGGGTCGGCTTCCAGTTCATCGACCAGCACGCTGTGCGCGACGACGGCAAATTCCAGTTCCAGTGGAGGCTTCCGTTCGGTTTCAACTTCTATTTCTAAGAGACAGGGAAACAAACTCTCCCTGTGCGGGAGAAGAAAAACTTAAGAGGAGACTAAATTATGTTTAAAAAGAATTTATGGATCGTCGGGCTGTTAATGGCGGTAACGATGGCTTTCATCGGCTGTATCGACCCGCCCGCCGCGCCTGAAGGCGAGATAATGGAAGTGTTCAACCTTGCCAAGCACCTCGAGACTCTTGACGTCGGCGACATATCGTCCGACGAAGCGTTCGGCGCGGCGTTCGGCGGGACGCCCATCGACAAGTGCGGGGCGCCCAAATACGAGATCGCCATGGAAGGCGGGAAGAAAGTGTTCAAGATCAGCGGCATGAAGAACACCTGGGGCGAAGGCTTCGACATTTACAACACCAGCGGCGCGAACCACATCGGAGCGATGTTCACCACCGGCGACGAGATTTATATTAAGGGAAGCGCGGACACCGGCAAAGCCGGCGTCGTTTTAGCGGTGTCCAACTCCAGCTACGCGGGCCCCGGATGGAATTCCAATGACGACGGCGGCGCGTTCGACAGGACCATCACCCTTTCGGACGCGGACATCGGAAACATTAAGGCGTCCGGAGTCGGCCAGCCAGCGATCAGGGTCCAGTACTCGGGCGGCGGCGGAAGCAGGCAGGGCACGATAGTTTTCGAGCAGCTCACGATCACCGGCACAAGGCCGATCGGCTGGGGCCCCGAGGCTCCCCCTCCGCCCCCGGCTCCGCACAACCCTGAATGCAGGGTTCCGGACTGCCCGAAAGGCGACGCCTGCGACAACAAATTAGCGAAAACCTACACAGTGCCGGATGGCGGATTGGATTACTTCTATATGAACCTTAACGACTGGGAATCGAAAGGCGCCACAATGGACGGCATTACCTATGTTACAGGCGCAACGCTTGCGGCAGCCAAGATCACTGTTCCTTTCACCGCGAACACCCAGAGAGTCGCGTTCAAATTTACAGACGAACAATTTGTAAGAGTGCTTGACTCGGGCGCGATTAAATTTGAAATCGTCGGAACCGCGACCCCCGATCATCAGTTCCGCTACCACTTAGGCGACGTCACCGCGACGGGAAACTGGAACGCGACAGCCGGTGCCGGCGGCACTGCGGCGGTATTTAGCGCTCTATTAGACGTCGGAGTTCTCGCTTACACGCCAAACTTCGGAGTAAATTCGAAGTATTTAATGATTCAGAAAAGGGAAGCCGGAAATTCCTCTGTGGAAATCACGTCAATCAAAGTCACCCTTTCGCCGGCAACAAAACTTGCCACTGTCGCTATGACCATACCTGTACCGGAAGCCGGAAAGACAGCTCCGACCTCAGTTGACGGAACAGGCTTTACAGGCGAAATCACATGGGTTCCGGCGATCGACGACAGCGAGAAATGGGCTCTGTCCACAGTTTACTACGCCAACGTCGCGGTAAAAGCGAAACCTGGATATTCTATCGCTATCAACGCGACAGCGACGGTTAACTCAGACCCCGCGTATATAAATCCGGCGACCAAACTTGTCACCTCTGACTACTTCCCGAGAACGGCGGCAAAGATTCCTTTGATTCCTATTGGAAAAGCGTGGTCGCTGTCGGACTGGATAGTCAAAACAGGCACCATTACCGATACAGGTTATTGGTGGTATAACGCCAGACCCCTGCAGTACAACAACCAGACCGGAGGCGCTGCCGGCGTAACGTTTGAAGGCTCGGGCGCCACAGCGATTATGGTGTCATGCGCGCGCACAGCGGCTTACCACGGCTGGGATTTCTACCTTAATTCGGGACATGATATAGCGTTAGATCCTGTCTTCCATAAGATGACAGTGACCGTTAAAGGCACTATTACTACCGCTGACGCTGATACTGAAATTTTAATAGAAATGGCTGACTCTCCGTATACTAAGCTCATCCAGAAGAAAGTCGGCGCAGGATCAAATGTGGCATTTAATGAAACGTCCGCAGAAATCCCGCAAACTTTCCCCATTGATGCAAAACTTCGTATCCACACAAATCAGACAGGTGAATTCAAAGTCAGCTACTTACAGTTTGACGTTACTGGACATCAACCGCAGTAATCTAAAAAACTTATGCTGTTAGCATAAAGTTGAAAAGCCGCCTCAGAAATGGGGCGGCTTTTTTTAGCGTTTTGTAATAATATTAATAGGTGACTGACACCTTTTGTTTGCTGTTTAGCGGTTTTAAAATAATACTTGACAACATGTCAAGAAAAATATATTATTAATATATGAAAGCGTTAACGGTTGCGGAAATAAAAAATAATTTCTCTGACATTATGATAAAAGTTGGAAAAGGCGAAAACTTTAAGGTGCTTTATGGGAAATCTAAAAAACCTATTGCCATGATAGTCCCAATCGAGAATATGGACAGCCCGCGTAAATTGGGCGTTATGGACAACGGCAAGGCAAAGTTTAAAACAATCGGAGACGGTAAAATTACCGAGGAAGAATTTTTAGGCTTATGATTTATTTATTAGACACCCACGTCTTCATCTGGGCGGTGCTCAATATAAAAAAATTAAGCGCAAACAGCAGAAGCATCATTTCTAACAGGAGCAACGAAGTCTGCGTAAGCGCGGTTTCTTTCTGGGAAATCTCATTAAAAGCCGGAAGAAAAATATTTTTATTTGATAATATTGACATAATGGAATTCCCGCAGTACGCAAGGGACATGGATTTAACGATAATCGATTTAAATGAAAAAGAATCAATTTCATTCAACAAACTGCCGCAAAAAGAAAACCACAAAGACCCGTTTGACAGAATGCTGATATGGCAGGCGATAACCGGCAGCATGACATTAATCAGCAATGACGGCTCATTTGAACAATACAAAAAAGACGGGCTTAAATTAATTTGGTAATATCAAACTTTAAAGTTCAAGTTCGTTCCCTGGGTACTTTTTTTGTGTTTTGTAAAATATTAATAGGTGACTGACACCATTTAGACGAGTTAACAAAGAAGAAAAGATGTCATGTTTTTAGCTTGGCTCTTTTTAAAAAGATCGATTATTAGATCGCGCGGACAGATGTGTCAGTCATCATGCTTTTGGTAAAATTGTACTCTTGATTCTGACGGTTTTGAATCTGATTCTGTCCTTTTATGTCCGTAACGATCAAGCTCTATTTTTAACGGCGTTGTATACGCTGAAAGCACCACGTCTCTGTATCCCAATTTAAATAATTCTTGATATAACTGGCAGCCAAAGGAAGAATTAAGTTTTTCACCTATATCCCTACCTAAATTACAAGCGTACAGTTTTATATTCTTAGCATTTAACGGTAAATTACACGATTGAAGCCTTAGAGCGAGCACACTGGGTGTTAATTCTTCACGAATGAAAATTGTTGAATTTATACTATTGAGTTTTTTATAATCGCCTGCTCCGTGCCCCAATATATACAATGTATATGAATCAGAATTTCCAAGTTCATTCAGCTCTCCTATTTTTTTTGAAATATCGCCGAGTTGGTCTTCTTTATCTTGATAGTAAATTGGTATGGGTACTCTTCTACCCAAATCAATTGCGGAAATTCTCCATTTACGAACAAGTCCTTTCGAGTGTTCTTGATGGGTAAGTTCGAACGGCACAAAAACATAATACTGACCTGCCATATACGCCTCCTTAGTCCTTCCGGTTCGTCAAGATAGAATTCGTCTGCGGCGCTTTTCCCGTTTTTATTAAAATACCGCTCCAGCGTAAATTTGGTGCCGGTATGAATGACGCAAGATTTTTCATCCGCTTTAATATACCACATTTACGGTATAGTTTAAAGCAGAATAGATGGTGTTTTCTCTATGTATCCCTTAATAATAGAACGAATACTCTCAATCTCCAAATGTATTTATTTTATCCTTTTTAAAAATATTATTTTTTTCACTCAATACAGGATAACTATTTATTATCAAGTTGTTAAATTTATTAAAAGAATGAGAGCTTATGGCTATTGAAAATCAGTTTGTTAACAGGAATTTTGAAATTAATAATATCATTGATGATATTACATTTT